>Ga0233447_1001057_pt1 | contig 25162 bp, 20 predicted proteins | sample SI_124_October20_3_FD_183014 | JGI IMG/M metagenome (GOLD analysis project Ga0233447, IMG submission 183014) | Seawater microbial communities from Saanich Inlet, British Columbia, Canada - SI_124_October2016_135_MG | ecosystem: Environmental > Aquatic > Marine > Inlet | place: Canada: British...
CAAGCAAAAAACTCAAAAGTAGCAGTAAAAAGAAAGAAAGGACCAAGAATGTAATATGAAGGGGTAAAGGGATTTCCTCTTTTTTTTCATAAAGTCCAAATAGAATGTTAAAACAAGAAAAATAAACAAAAAAGGGGTTTTACAATGGAAACAAAATTAGAATTTTTAGCGAGAACAAGAATAAGTGAAAGAGTATACGATGGTTTGATATCATCAGGTGTAGATGAGGATTTGTTAATCCCAAAGAAATATCAAAAGTGGGATTTTAATTCAAGTGAGTTAGACAATTTAGAGGAAACAGTAGAGAGAATGTGGGTAAGCAGTAAGGAGGTAGGAGTAAGTCTAATTACAGATACAGACATAGATGGTTTATCAGCAAGGGTTATAGCTCGATTATATAACGGTTTAGTAAAGGACAACATAGAGATATTTGCGGCAGAAAATTCAAGAGTAAGGGGTTTAAGTAGGGAGGACATATTAAGGGCATCAAACAAGTTAATAGTAACAGCAGACAATGGTTCTGATTCAATTAAAGAGATAGACCAGAGTAAAAAAAATCCCAAAGACATCATTATAACAGACCATCACAATGTAGAGGATCCAGAAGGTTTCAGGGAGAGGGGTGTTGCTGTTGTAAATCCTTCACCAACTTGGAATAGTAAGGATGTTCCACAGATATCAGGTGGTTCAGTAATAGGGGAGATATTTTTAAAACTAATAGATAGATTTCAAGAAGAAAATCCTAATTTTAGTATAGAGGCGATAGGTAGGGTAAAAAGTCAGATGAAGCAAGTAATGTATTTTTCAAACCAAGCAGATTTAGTGAAGGTGGATACAAAGTTTTTAGCAGTTGCACAATTAAGGGAAAGGTATTCATCAACAATAGTAGAATTAAACAAATATTTTATACCAGAGAAGACACAAAGATCATTAGAATTACAAGAAGAGATAGTTTTATCAATGATAAAGGGAACAAGGTTACCAAGGGAGATAAAGGAGGAGGTAGAAAAACAGAAGTTTTTGATGAATGACAAGAGGAATCAAATATTATCAGGAGATGATGACTCAATAAGGGATTATCATGGTGACAATTTCACAGTAAGGGTAATAGATCCCAAGTCAAAATATTCACCAAAGGAGTTATCAAGAAGAAGTCCAATATTAACAGAAAACCATATATGGATAAAAGGTGATTTAACAGGTGGGAGAATGTCAATAGAAGGAGGAAAGGAAAGATTAAAGGGGATTCAAGGGTTCAATTTCAAGGGTCATCCGAGTGCATTTGGAGGGAAAGTAGATACCAGTAGTGTTATAGATGGTGATGAATTAGTAAAAAAGATAGCATTAGAGATAAAGAGAACCGAGGGTTTATATAAGAATGGTCAAATTAAAAAAGGAAGTCAAGGAGTAGAAAAAGGAAACCAAGGAGTAGAAAAAGGAAATCAAGAAGAAGAGGTAAATATAGAGGAGGAAGTAAATAAGGATGAGATAATAGAGGTAGAGGATGGAAAATCATTAGAGGAGGTGCTGGATACTTTAGTAAAGTTAGGTTTAAACACAATGCATCACCAAGACATAGAGGTTATGATAAAGGCAACAGGAGAAATGGCATTAAAAGAGGGTTCAGGGTATGGAGTAACAAAGATAACATATGGACAAGAAAGTTTAATATATCCAAAGGGAGTAAAAAAAGATGAAAATTTAATTTTTAGTGTAAGTGGAAAATCTTTATTTTTCAAAAGAAAGGCAACAGAATCAGATAAGCAGGCAGCAAAAAAATACAAGACAGCAGATCCTAAGACAATGGAGTTAGGGACAAGATTAGATGAGATGGAACAAATAGAGAAGGGAGTTTATTATTCAAAATCAACAGTTAAGGAGGAGCTTGAATTAGCATTTGGAGCAATTAAGGAAGAGGATATTTTAGAATACCAGGTAAAATGGGATAACTTAATAACTCTATCATATGACATAGAGGGGTCTGGAACAAATATATACAATGAGGGAATAAAGGCACAGCATCCAGATGGAACAATAGAAAAACTTGAGTTTTTTAGAAATGACAAGGAGATATCTGTGCAATCAGAGAATTTAACAGGGATAACAAATGATTTTTTAAAAAAGAGAGGAGGGGTAATTCCAGAGGATAGAATTATAAGGTTTATAAAAAAGTTAAAAAGGGAGAATCCAGATAAAAAATTTCTTTTTACAGGACACAATATATTTGGATATGATTTAAAACAAGAGATGACATTAAAATTATCAGAATATTTAATAAAGGAATCAAGTGTGGAGGTTTATGATACAATGCCACATATAAAGGAGGCATATAGTAATTTTGGGGGTTTAGAAATATTAAATCCAATTACAAAAAAGAAAATTTTTGTACAGGACAATATAGAGAGGGGTGTTAATATAGTTGCATTCTTAGAAAGTTGGACAAAGGGGGTAATGCCAAATATAAAGACAAATGCATATTTTGAGATAAGGGAAAATGGAGATTTATATCACAACAGGGAGTTATTTTGTAAAGAGAAGAATAAAGGAAGTTTAAAAATAAAAAAACAACAGAACAATAAGGGTGTAAGGTATTCTGTGGATAAAATGTTAAAAGAAAATTCAATATATCACACAATAGTGGGAGGTTCAAAAAGTAAAGAGTCTGTACTAATTCCAAATATACCAGAAAGAACACCAGGATTTTTAGAATTAGTAGATTTAATGAAAAACTGGGATTTTACAAAACCAAAACAGAAAAACATATCAATGTGGGGATACGACTTTACAAAAGACGAGCTTTTAATTATAGATGAGTTTGAGGGTTTAAATGGAGATAAATTAGAACAACAAACAGAGATAACAATAGCAAGTTTTTTAATAGCAAACAATTATATAACAAATTTTAATCTAGCGACAAAGACAAACAATGAGTTAAACGAGATTGCGAGTTCTATATCATCAAAAACAAGGATAACAAGAGAGATGGTATTAAGAATATTAGAGAAATTTAGAAAAGAGATAAGGGTAAATGGGGATTTATTAAAAGACGAGGATCACACAGCATTATCAGATGCAATAAAGGAGAATTTTGTAACAACAAGAACAATGAATAGATATGGAACAAATCCAACAAAAGAGGAGTATAAAACAGGAAAAGCCAAATTAAAAGAAGTGGTAAGGGAGGCTAAGATAAAGTTAAGTAAAAATGTTAAAAACAAATCTTTTAAAACCTCAAAGAAATCTGGAAATCATCCAAAACCCAAGTTTTAAAACATCAAAATAAAACTTTTTCTATAGTTTTGTTAAAAAGCTCAACCTTAGTATGGAATTCAATGTGGTTCCAGAAGGGTTTAGTTTGGAATACCTCAATTTTTGCTGAATATATCAAAAAAAACTTATATTTTGAATAATTTCAAAAAAAAGAATAATTTTATTACAAAAAATAAGTTAAACAGAGGCATCAGTAAAAACCAGAGAGGAAAAAGAGAATGAAAAAAATAATAAAAACAGTAGTTTTGTTATCAATGATGATAACAGGAGCACAGGCGATAAGTATATCAGAACTTGAGTTTGGTTCTGTTTATCAAAAAGAATTAGAACCAATAACAGGGGAAAGTGCAAATGCTTCATATGGAGCAATGATTACAGCAACTTTCAAAGAAGTGCCGATGATAGGTGATGCAACAGTTACAGCGACAGCATTAAAGGAGTCAATAGACATAGACTTTGGTAAAAAGTTTTATTTTGACAAACAGAAAAAGTTTTATGGATATTTAGGGACAGGTGCCAAGGTTTTATATAAAGAGCCAACAGTATTATCAGCATACAATAACCAAATCAATCCATATGTAAAGGGTGAACTTGGGTATAAAGTTAAGAAAAACCTAACAGTATTTGGTGGAGTTAAATATTTCTTTGAGAAACAAAGTAGAGCCAAAGAGCAGTATATTCCATACATAGGGTTAAAATACAAATTTTAATTTAAAGTTATCAAAAAAGAGGTTTTTAAAGAGGGTTAAACCCTCTTTTTTAAATTCAACCTCAAAATCCCATAAAAAATCAATAAAAAATCAATTAAAAGTCAACATTGTCAATAAGTGGTATACAGACCATTTAAATGAATAGATAAGGAATTAGTCTAAAAAGGTAACACAAGTTGTTTTAAAGGGCAAATATGGTTAATTTAAAGGACATCTAGGACTTCAAATTTAATTTTCCTAAAGAATCTATTAGATAAGCTATTTCTTTTAGTATTTTGAAGATTAAGTTCTACAATATCAAAAATATTTTTTTTAAGATTTTCATTGTTAATTTCATAAAAAATAATTTTTTTGATAAAGGTAGGTATTTGTTTATTAAAGACAACAATATCAATAATTAGTTCTTGAGGGATTATTGAGAAATATTTATAAACAAAAGTTGCGAGTGTTGTCCCAATAAAGTTACCTAAACTATTTTTAATAATATTTTTATCAATCCCCCAATTAGGGATAGTTTTAAGAGAAATAATATTTTTAATCAAAAATTCAATTTTATCAACAGGTATATTACCATTGAGGGAGGAAGAGTAGAGTAACCCAAGGTCATTGTTAATAGTATCATCATCAAGAAAGGATTCAGATTTAATAAGGGAAAAAACAACATTTTTAGAAGGAGAGTTTAGTTTATCAAGGGAAAAATATAGGTTTTTGAGGAATTCATCATTAGAAATTGAGTTATTATTAGACTCAAGATAGTTAGATATTAGTTCAAGTCTTTGTTCAATAGGTAGTTGATGATATTCAAGAATAAATAAAATCCTTTTTTCAGGGTTTTGTTCAAGAGGTAAAAGGATTTCAAACATTTCACCAATGTGATTATTAAATTTTTTAAAACTATTGTAAAGGAGGTTAAATATTTGGTGATGATGACCAATTTTCTTAGATTTTGAGTTATATTGAATATCGACAGAAAGGGAGTTAATATTATGAATATTACATTCAACAATTGAAAGGAGAGTTAATAAAGTTCCTCTAGAGCTTTGATGGTTAGAGATAATAGGCATTAAAAGGTTATCAAAAAGGGGAGTTAAAACAAATGTTTGTAATTTATTAGACTTTTCCAAAACAGCAATTTTGACAGGATCAAAACCAGAGAATGGTTTAGTAAAAAAAAGTTCTTCAAGAGAGCTTATGCTTAATATAGAGTCAATTGTATCAAGTATTTCTGTTTGATTGGTGTACATTACAATTCCTTTTTGGGTTAAACAACCCATTTAGAAAAATAATAACGCAAAACCAAAAAAAAACCAAAAAAAACCAAAAAAACAAAAAACCAAGTTTTTGTTAAAGGGAAATTTGTCCTTCTGGTTCAATTAAGATAACAATATCAAGAACACCTCTATATATTTCAAGAAGTATAACATACATATACTTCAAGAATTATTAAATCTGATAAAGTTCTTTAGTTTTTTCTAAAAATGTTATTTTTGAGTATTTAACCATTCTATTAAAATCAACATTTACAATATTATCACCAAGTTGTTTTTTTATTTTATCATCAAATCCTTCAACAATTCTATTTTCTAAAAAGTTAATTTTGATTGTTTTTTTAACATCCTTTATCCAATTAGTCATATCAAAACCACATTTTTGGAAAAACTCAATAGCGAATAAAGTCCAAGGGTTAATCCCTGAAATAGAACCATATGTTTCTTGAAGCCTTTGGTTAAAAATAAATTTTTTAAAGTTATCTGGATTATTAGCTACATTTACCTCATAATTTTTATCATCAAAGATATTAAAAACTGCTTCTTTTTTATCTTCAACCTCTAAACCACAAGTAATAATTCCAATAAATTTCACAAAAAGTTTATTTTTAAAAATTTTATTTTTAATAAGAGTATCCATAATAACAAAATTAACATTTTCAACTTTAGGGTTTTCAAGAAGATTTGAAATTGAATTTCCCCAATAGTAACCACCCACTTCGTTAGAACTAATAATTTTTTCAAGACCATCATCCCCAATAGTCATTTTAAGTAAATTCTTCACTATATCATTTAAAACAGTTTCACTATTATAATTTACAGAAAGTTTAAAAACAACATCATTATAAAAATATTTATTTTTAATAAACTTTTTAAGTGTTTCATCATCATAGTTGTTAAAAATAATAAAGGTAGCCAATAAAGTTCCACCAAATTCATCAAGATTAAAACTATTCCTAGTCATATTAAAAACAATATCATTAAATGTTGATTTTGATAGTGTTTTTGGTAGGTTTTTTTCAACTATTTTAACTTTGATGGCATTATCAAGGTCGATAGATAATTTTGATGTTTTTTCTTTAAGATACATACTTTTTTCTTTATGAATAAAAAGGTGTTCATAACTATCAAGCATCTCTTTTTGATAAGATGCAGAACCAGTTTTTTTATTAGTGCATCTAATACTATCATTAAGGTTATGTTCATAGTTCCACCAAGTATTAAAATTATTTTCAAAACACCATTTTTTTATATTTACTTTATATGCTGTGATTTTTCTATCAGCAAAAACAGGAGAGGTATAATAGATAACCCATATAAAAATAAATATTTTCCTAGAAAAAGAGTCCCCCATTGTTACATCATTTTGGAAACAAGCAGAGCTAAATTCGTTTTTTCTTTTTTTAACAATACTATTTAAAACATCAATAACATCCATTTCAAAATACTTGTTTTTATTAACATTAAGTTCTTTAAGAATTAGATCAAGGGCAATTCTATCATCTTCATTAGTTATACAGGCTATCTGTTTTACATTATCATCAATTTTATACATAATTAAATTCCTTTTTTGTGTTTAGTTTTTCTTGAATATTTTTTCTTAGAATCAATAGTTTTAGTTCCAAGATTTATTTCTCTTTTGGCGGCAAGCAAGATATTTAAATCTCTATTTTTAACAGTTTGTATTTTCTTTTTTTTACCCATAATTTCCACCTTTCTTTATCTAATGTAATAATAACATAAATCATTTTTTTAAATCTTAAGGTATCCTTAAAAGATAGTTTTTTCAAGTTTTAAAACAAATATTTTCACAAAAGTAAATTATTATGTTAAAATAAATAAAATCAACAAAAAGAGGTAAAACAGATGTCAATAAATAGAAAACAAATAGCGAATTTAGAACAAGGTATGGTTCAGGATATGTATCTTGGGGAAAAAAACAAGTATTTTGAAAAACAAGTCCAAAGTGATGTATCTTTATTAAATGTATTAGATATGTATAAGTTCAATATATCAGATGATGAAAAAGAGGATTTTGAGGATATACAAAGGGATATAGGACAACAAATAGAATTTGAAGGAGGAGTAGTATCAGATGGTGTTATAAATAGTTTATACAATGGAGAGGGTGAAACTGACTTTGAATTAGCAATTAAAAGGCTAGGGGTACAAAAAGGTGAAACAGGAGAAGAAGTGGTAGAGGTTCCAACAAAACAACAGTTTTATGACAAGGTAAGGTCAATATATAAAGCAAAGGTAAAGGAAATAAACATTTTTGATAAACAACTGGAATCATTTGTAAAAGAATTAGCAGATAAAATTACAGGAGAGGAAGATGGAACATTAGAACAGTTAGAGGCTCAGTATGAGGTATATAAGCAATGTGTAGTAATATTATCAAGAGCCAAAAAATCCACAAGACTTAGAGAGGTGGAGATATTAGAAGATGGTATAAAAAAAGATTCAAAAGAATATTTTGAGTATTTAAAAAATTATATTGATATGGACAACCATATAGACACCAACAAATATTTCAAAAATTTAGATTTATCAAAGTTAAGTAGCGATTTAAGAAAAACAATAGAAGAGGAGATGAAAAAGGATATTTTGTTAGAGAGTAATAAAATAAAGATGGAAGAGTTAATAAAGCAAAATCAAGAAGGTATAGATAAAGAATTAGGAAAAGATGAGTTTAGAGAGAGATATAAATCTCTTATACCATATATAAGGGATGCATATGATACAACAGAAGGTTTAGAGGTGTATTCAACAGGGTATAATCCAGAAAAACAATATCATATAGGGGTAGAAGAACAAGATAGTTTAACAAGTTTAATAGATTTTCCTCAAAATAATCAGGAGATGAAAACATTAGTAACAATGGAGGTGGAAAGACTTGTAGTTTTACACGAGGAGAATACACAGGAGGGTGACTATATTAGTATAGTAAAGGCTTCAAATGGAATTGGTTCAGAAGGTGAAATAAATCAAACAAAGGCGAAGTTTAAAAAGGATAATTTTCAAATACAAGGAGATATAAAAACAAAAGTTTTAGAAGAAGTAGAGGGAACTGACAAAAGTATAGAGGATGTTTTGGATGATTACAAAGCAAAATATTCAAGTTTATTAGTTGAGGATTTAGAGAGATCAGGTGGAAATTCTTCACAATTAGATAATTTGGGGGTAATAAATTCTTTAAAAGATAGTGTAGATTCATTTAAAAAAAATTTCCATAGAAAATTAGAGAAAGACACAATACAATTTCTTTTATTTAAGGCTATTCATAAGAGTAACATAATAGGTAACAATAGGGAGTTTGAAGAAAGGGTAACTGGTAGGAATAAGATAGATAGAAAAATAATAAAAACAGAGTTTAAAAAGACAATAAAAGAAGAACCTGGATACAACGAGTCACAATTTAGTGTTTTTTTTGATTTAATGGTAGCCAAAATCAATATAAAGTCAAAAAATAATTTAATGGAAAGTGTTATTGAATCTGTAGAGCAAGACAAAGGTAATTATATAGATGGTTCTGAATTTATTTACCATAGTTGGTTAGGTGAGTTTGATGGACCAGGGAATATTTATAGTGTAAGAAAACAAGAAGGAAATGACACAAATAAAACTTTTTCATATCCAATATCAGATACAGAATTCATAACAAAAGATAAAAAACAAGATTTTTTCAAAGAAGAGTTAAGTATTATAAAAGGGGTTCAAGATAGGGATTCAGAGATGTTTGGACAAGTTGTATCAGAGGATATGAATTTCCAAGAGCTTTTAATTTTTAAAACACAGGATACTCCATTAACAAGGGAGTTAGAGCTTAAAAATATGATTTTAAATATAGACAGAATTGTAAATGTTGAATTTTTTCAAGAAGAAAACCAAGGTTTTTTACATTTACAAAAGATAATAACATGTGTAGAGGATATCATCAAGTCAAAAGAGTATAAAAAGGTAGAAAAGGATGGAAACAAGACAAAGATAGACAATGCAATTCACAACTACCTTGAGGGGGAAAATGTATCTTTTGTGTTAAATACACATATTCCAAAAGAGAAGGAGTATATAGAATTATTTAAAGAAACTATTAAGAAAACTGAAGAGGCAGTAGTAAGGGGAGATAAAGACTTAACAAAGGTGGTAAAACAACAATTTTCAAATAATAGTTTGTTAAGAGTAGAGGTATGTGAAAATTGTGGAGGAACAGGAAGGGTTATAAACAAGGTAAAACAAAAAATATCAACACCAGCAGGACCAAAACTTATTACAAAAAAGACAAATGAAATATGTCCAAATTGTGGGGGTGGAGGTATGGGAGTTATCAACCCAAAACCAAAGGAAGAGGTGGTTGATCAATCAGTCTCTCATGAGGACATTCCATTTTAAACAATACAAAACAATACAAAACAATGGAAACCATTAAAAATAGTGGTTTTCAATAATTAAAACAAAGGTTTTAAGGGTTGACTATATTCAGCTCTTTTAACATAAATCTAAATAATAAAAATCCATATTTTAATTTCACAAAGTTAAATTACTATGTTAAAACATTAGTACAAATCAACAAAAAGAGGTATAAGAAAAATGAAAACAACAGAAAACACAAAAAACAAGAAACATCCAGAGTATGTTTCAATATCAGCAATTGATTCAGAAGGGAACAAAAGGGTTTATATTACCAACCATTTTTTAAATAAAGAGGGTTCAGAAGAATCAGTAACAGAAAAAGACTTAGATGAGATTTTAAATGGTTCTTTTAATGGAAAAGTTTTACCATTTATGGATAAGGCAAAGGAGGGAATAGAGAGAAGACCAGTAAGTTCAATATCTTTAGAATACAATAGTTTTCCTAGTAATGATAATCCAGGAACAATTAAAATTGGGAAATATGAAAATGCAGAAAAACTGGTAATGGCTTTAAATTCAAAAGAAGGAAAAGAGGTATTTGCAGAGGTGGACTTAGAGAATATAATGAAAAACATAGGTTTTGACCCTGTATTAGCAGCGGAGGTATATATAAACCCACTAAAAAAAGAAAACTTAGAAGGGGATGAATATAGTTCTGTTTCAGTAAAGGAAATTGAGAGGGTTTTTGAAGTTATGGATTATGAAAATCTTGGTGTAACAGAGGTTAAGGAAGACACAGTAAAAATTGTATTAGATTCTAATAGAATGGGTGTTTTTATAGCTGGGAATTTTATAATGGTAGAAATTGGGGATAATGTTATAACAGGAGAGCAAACAGATATTAAGAAGGTAATAAATGAAGAGTTAATAAAAAAGGGTATAGAAAATACAATTAAAAAAACACTAAATCAAAAACCCCAAAAGAAAAAAGTTCAAACTAAAACAAAAGCACCAAGAATGTAGTTTAAATTCTCAGTTGTTAAAGAAAAACAACAACTGAGATATAAAATTAGTATTTTGAATTAAGTTTATTAAGGGTTTTGATAGTAGCAGTTAAGGTTACAATAAATGTCCCAAAGAATAAGAACCAGATAGGTTCACCAACAGCAAAAATCCCACTTTTTAAACCAAACATAACAATAAAACCAAGTAAAACACTTAATGCAACTCCTGGACAAATAAGTCCATATACAGAAGGGTTATCATTAGAGTTAGATTCTACTTCTTTTTCTAAATAGTTAGTAGCTCTCATATATATCAGACCAAGAGTAAGAATAATTATCTGAATCATTAGGAATGTAGAAATTATAAAAAACAACGATTTTGGATCTAAATGAATAAAAGAATGTTGTACTCTAGCAAAGGTAATAGATAAGATAGTGATAATAGGAATCATAATTAGAGAAGTAGCTCCAGCTTTTACATCAAATTCTCCAGCGATACTAATTCTGCTAATAGAACTAACAGTAAAAATGAAAGCGATAACAACGGCTAAAAGTCCAAAGAATGAAGAAGCAATATAGGATACTCCTTGAATAGTCAAGATATTTGACATAGCGGCGGGAGCTGCTAAACCAACAGAAGTCATAGCAAGAGAGAATGGAATAAGAAGAGTAGCAAAACTATTATTTTTAGAATAATCAAACAAACTTTTTGGATCTAACATAGTTTTAATAACACTAGTAAGTAATTTCATTTGCCAAACTCCAATAGAAAGAAGAGCAATCAATGCAAGGGGGAATAAGTATTCAAAGATTTCACTTAATCCAGGGATAAACATAGCACCAACAATAAACATAACATTAACAGACATAGCAAGAGCAAGTGGTTGAGCAAACCTTGTTACTTCCAAGTTATTTCCCAAAGTTTTTTCAAAAATCGTTGTTTTATTTTTAATACTTTTTTTAGTAAAGTTAAATAGTAGTTTGAAGTGTTCAAAGGCATAATAAATAACACCAATACTAGATAAGGCGACCAAGCCTTTTTCAAATAACATATCTTGAGAAGAAAACAGTGATTTTAAGTGTTCAAAAGTAAACATAGGGTCACCAGCGTGTAGATAAGCAAGAAAACCTTGCGGGATTATATAGAAGGCCACAACCAGACCGCCAAGTCCAAGAACTCTTAAGTAGTTGATAGGCATCAAAACATTATTTTTCATTATTTCACCTCTTTTTAAAAATATTTTTAGGATTTATGGATGTATAAACCTCTGTTAAGATTATATCATATTTTTTTATTTCTCTATCTGCAAATAAAGCATTTAGTTTTTTTTCAAATAAAATTAAGTTAAAATATGATAAGATTAAAAAAACCAACAAGAGAGGAAAGAAATGAGAAAAGAACAAAATAAAGAAAGAAAAATTGTATTAGGTGTATTGATTACCAGTTTAATATTTGTTTTAATTTTAATTTTTGTCGATTCAACCAAAACAGATGTTTTAAACACAAGTTCTGTTCAGGAGGTAGAAAAGGTGAAGAAATTAAGAGAAATAGTAAAACGGACTATGAAAAACTAATGTTTTTATTCTCAAATCAAGTAAATTTAGGACCAACTTTATCAAAATGTTAGTTTTTAAGAAATGGTTTAAAAACATCTTTTTTCAGATTAGACTTGTATCTGGTTTTGTAAATATATATATGAGGGGTTTAAAAAATAATTGTTTTTTATGTTTTTTAGTAGTTTCTTTAGTGATGTTATTATCAACTTTAGTATTATTTTTTTAGATAGTATATAAAGACTTATATGTATAATATCTTAAATGAGAGGTTTCTTTGTTAAATCAAAGTTTAATATAGATTTTAAAAGTATTCTCCCTCCTTAAAAGGGGAGGGGTGATATTTAGGTTAAAAGTATTTTTCAAGCAACTCTTGTGCTTGAGTTTTAAGTAGGTCATCCTGAGCCATTTCATTCCTAGTTGGGGTTTCAAATTCAAGATCCCAAGAATAACTGTGTATAAAGTTAGAGAGTTCATCTTTAATTTCCAAAATCTCAATTTTATTTTTTTCAAAATCCATATATAATTCATCAAGTCTCATGTCAATTTCATTTATTTCAAAATACATATTTTTTTATTCCTCCGTTTTGTTTTTATTTAGTGTTTTAAGAAATTCTAAAATTTTTTCTGAATCCATAGACCAAAATATTTTTTTTTGAGAACTAGAATTTATAACTGTCCAAGACAGGTCAGAATAAATAATCTCAATATCATCAATTTGATTAGTAAGTTCGCTTATTTTTTTAACACACTCATTTTACAACTCCTTGTTTTATATATTATATATTAACGCATTTTTTTATACAAGACTTAAATTAGCCTTAACCCTTGTATATATTATAAAAAAATCAAATTTTTAGAATAATCAAATCTTTTAATACCATTTTTTTTCAAAAAGGTAATACCACTAGGAGAGTTATCAATTCTATTAGATATTTCTGCCCAAAGTGTTCTACTTGTTTTATTAAAGTTAGACAAAATTGTTGTTTTCTTTCTTTTTTCATCTCTCCATAATTCTTCAATAATATTTTCAGGAATGGTTCCATTAGTGTGAGTCCATAGGTAAGAAGCGACTCTTTCAAGTTTAATTTCTTTTGTATCAAAGACTAAATCACAAAAGGAATTAGTAGAATTCAAAACAACAATTTTTTGTTGTGTTTTGTTCCATTTTTTAACTCCAAACAAAAGAACAAGTAAAAGGGATGCAGTATTTTCATCTAAATCAGGATATGGAGTGCTTATAAAAGTACTTTGAAAACAAAAGGTATTTTTTGTAACAAGTTTTTTAATTTGATCATCATTAAGGTTATCTAAAAGTTTTGAGATTACTTTAATATGTTTTTTAACAAATGACATACTAACTTCATGTTTTTCCTTATGTATATAAATAAAAAGAAAGTTTAGGATATCAAAACTATTTTTTTTAGAAACCTTTCGAGTCATTTTAGAGGCAATATCAAACAAACACCAAACATAGTTATATTCTACATCAAGAGACCTAGAAAACATAAAGAAGTTAGAGGTTAAATCTTTAGACAGTTCTTCAAGAAAAGAATTATTAACTCTTTCTTTTTTAGAAATCAATTTCCACAAGAGAGGGTTAACTTCACCCTTGCTAATTTTATCAAGATATTTTTTATTACTATTTTTTTTACTAACATCAATTGTATCAAGTTTAAGTTGGAAGAATTCACAATAAAGATTAGTAAAATCTGAGACATCAAAAATAGAGAAAAAAAGAGAGTTTTGTAAACTAAAGTTTGTCCATTCATTTACAATAGTTTTAGTTCTCATCTCATCTATATCAAAATTATATTTTTGGAGAGTATAAAAAAATGATAGTTTTACCCCATTATCAAAAGAAGAAGAAACTCTAACAATAGAACTAGGAGGAAAACAATATTGAAAAAATTCAAAATCTCCATCAAAATTATGAGATATTTGAAGTTCATATTGAGATATGAAATCTTTAAAATTTATACTAACACTATTGAAACCTCTATAAGAAGAGTTGTTAATTTTTCCTTCAAGAATAATTTTAGAAATAAATATTAAGACATAATAGTCACATTTTTCAGGAGTTAAAGAAAATTGTTGTTTTATATTATCATAAGTTAAGTCAAAATAAGCATTGTTAGTGTCATGACTAACGCCAACTAAAATATCTTTTTTGAAATCAATAACTGTTTGGACAGAGGGTTTTTTCTTAAGCAATAATGATAATTGAGAGAACCAAAATAGTAAAAGTGTATTTTTATTAAGATATCCAATATTTTTAATACTATTAGCAGAAGAAAAATCATCATTTACATCAATACCAACGCTTTTAAACCATTTATCAAGGATTGTATTGAATTCGTCAAAACTTTTATTTTCCCCTAATAGAGAAATATTAAATATTTTATATATATTTTTCATTTTTTCACCACCTTTTTTTTTAATCCTCAGAACCAAGGATTTTATTTAAACTAGAAATAATAACAAAGAAAGCAAGTAAAGCAGTCCCTCCCATCAAAACAACCAGACAAACAGAGGAGATAATTTCAAATGAGTAAAGTTTAGGATAGTTAATAGCATTCTCATATATTTTATTAGAGAAAAGGAAAACAGTGATTATTCCAAGAATAAAAACAACAATTTTTGTAAAATCAACTCCCCCTCTAAATATTCCATCAAAAATACCTCTTTCAACACTATCAGCAAAAACCTTCATTTTGTAAATCATATTCATTTTAACTCCATCGCATCTATATATAATAATAATAACATAAAACACCAATTTTCACCTCAAAACAAAAAACATTTATTTTAAAAATCAACCTAAAACCAAGCAGACAAATCTATCATCAAGACAAAAAGTTTCCACAAAAGTTTCCCCAAAAGTTTCCCCAAAAGTTTCCACTAACCCAAGAAGACAAATCTATCATCAAGAAAAAAAGTTTCCACAAAAGTTTCCCCAAAAGTTTCCACTAACCCAAGAAGACAAATCTATCATCAAGAGAAAACAAAACTAAATGTTTTTTTTGATATATTAGAGATAGAGAAAAAACCAAAAGAGAAAAAAACAAAAGAGGTATTTTAAAATGAGAAGACAAAAGAGAAGGCATCAACTAAGAGACAAGGCAAAGTTCATCAATAAGGGTTTAAAATGGGGAAGGGAATTACCAGATAAAAACTTCCATTTTGAAGAAGGGACAGGGCAATTATTTTACAAAAACAGACCGATAAAGGAATCAGAGATAAGTTCAAGTTACAAAGCCCAACTCGGTTCAAAAAAATGGGCAAAGAGATATGCGAATAAAAAAACAAGAAAGGGTGAGAAGGAATTAGAGAGAGTTTTAAAGGAAACCCAAAAGGAAGATTTTGAAAACAACAATTTTGACCAGGCGGCGAAGACCCACGAGTATTCAAAAAGTATAGCCTGGTTGATATACTAAAAGGGGGTTCATCTTTTTATTTTAATATCCAAAAAATCTTTATTTTATTTAATATTCAAAAAATATTTTTTAAACATATTGAAAACTTGAGGGACTAATATTTTTTTAGTATTTCCAACCAAAGGTAACATTTCAGTAGTAGAGATAGTTTCATCACTTGTTGCTCTCATCAAAGTAGTGAATAGCATTTTAAGTTCAAAAACTTCTAATTTTTGGATATCTTTTTTAAGAGCTTTCCCTACATCAGCAAAAAAAGTATTTTGTAAAAAGTTATTAAAATCAAAGTTTTGGTTTACAGTTGCATAAACAGGGTAATCATATTTCATATCAGAGTCTGCATGATTCGAGTAATTATTTAAAACTTTTTGAGGAGTATTAGGATTAAGAGCAATATTTTTTCTTAAAGACAAACTGTTATTTTGAGAGTAGTATATACCATATGATGAATAAAGACCACTTACATAATTTGGAAGAAAAACGCTAGAGTATGTAGACAGTATTTCAGCAGAGCATATATCTTTTCCAAAAATAGCATTTAGGACATCACCTTCCTGATTAAATTGAGGAAGTATTTTATTTAAAAGTTCTAAAGTGCATTTTTCATGATTTACGATTAAGATAGCTGCTTCTTTTGTTTTATTTGAAGCTAATACTAAATCTAGCAAATAAGACAGTGCTTCAAAACTAAGGTTTTTATTTCCAAGAATAGCCTTAGAAATAAATATTGAGTTTACTATATCAGTAGAGCAAGAAAAGACAATTTTATCAACAATAGGGCCATTAACTTTAGAAACATTAACATAATCTAAAACAGCAGAATTTTTTTTCAAAAGTTCAGAAAGGATTAAAGAAGCGGACTCATCATCAATAATGTTATTCAAGAAGGTATTACTAAATTCTGTTTCCTCAGTATTTTTAGACCAAGAGTGAGTTCTATTAGGAATAATTTCTCTAAAATCAAAACCTCCATTTTTACATTTCAAGAAAAGTGCTTTTCCGAGAGTATGTTTAATACCTTTTCTAGAAAAGACTTTAGCGGCAAGAGGGTTAGACTGACCAGCGATTAAATATTCAAGTTCATTTAGGTTCATATTGATAATTTCACCAAAAGAAAAGTTTTTAATAGAAGAGTAGATAGTTTTACCAGGAGCAGAAGGGTTTAAGCAAAGTTGGTCTAAAATGAATTTTCTACCAGTATTAAAAAGGGCATCAAATTGTTCAACAGAAAGGTTAGGGTTAAGAGATATATTTTCAAAAATTGTTTTTTTACCAAGAAAGTTAAAATCACTATTTTCAATACTTTCTTCAAGAAGTCCGAATACTTGTTTAATAATAATAGTATCATTAGTTTCTCTAAGAATTTTAGATAGAGATAAAAGGTTATTTTCTAGTTCTTTTTGATTATGAATAGCAATCATTGTTTCAGTAGATATAGTGTTCATGGTTAGTTCCTAATGTAGTTTAATTTTATAAATAATAATAACACAAAACCCTATTTTTAAACCTTATTTTGGTATAATTAAGGAAGAATTAAGAAAACAAGAAATAAGATAAGGGTAAAAAATGGAAGTTTTAAAAATGGGGATAAAAGTTTAGTTTTTTTTCATATTTTTTTAATTCAATGTTAAAACAATATAAACAAAAAAAAGAGGTAAATACCATGGAAAACAACACACAACAAAGAAACAATGAGAGGCTAAGTAATTTTCAGCAAAAAAATGGAGGTTTTATAGTAAACCCAGAAGAATTAGTATATGGTAGGGCGAGTCATTCAGACACACTATTTAAGGGAGGGCCAGACAACATGTATACACTTGTTCATCCTATATCTTTAATGAAGGGTGCATATGAAAGAACCCAAGAAGCAAGAATAAATAAAAAAACAATTTTTTTGGAGAAGAACTTAAAGAGGTATAGTGGGGAGGAAAAAGTATTAAACGACTATCTTACGACACAGGGTGATGGGGGTCATTCACCATGGCATAGAGTAACAAAAAACCAAGTTTTTTTCAATAAGGTTGAGTTTAGGTATATTTCATTAAAGCTGGTAGAAAAGTTAGAAAGTGGTATTTTAACAGAACAAGAGAAGGAGGATATAGGGATATTTGAGAAATTAAGGGAAGGGTTAAAATCATCAGATTTATCAATGGCGACGAAGTTGGAGATTTTAGGAATGATAAACAATAAGAACAACACAGTAAGGGATAGAAAGGTTTTAGCAGACATGGTATTAAGTGACAATTTCAGAGATTTAGAGAAGGAACAGGATGAAATGTTAAAAAACCACATATTATTTTTAGAACACATAGGTTCAGAGGAGTATATCACGAATTTGGAGATGGGTTTAAAGGACGGCATAGATAAGAAAGAAGCAGCAAGAACGATGCAATTTTTAACATCAATGAATGGAAGTTTAAAGTATTTAATGAGGGAAGAGGCAACAAAGGACTATGAAGAAACAGAAGACAATATAAAGACAGAGATTAGGCAAAACATAGATTTTATATTAGAGAAAGAAACAAAAGAGGAAGATGAGGTAAAAAGGTTTAGGAGGATGATTGAAAATTCTCCATTAGTAAGGGCAGTATCACAGGAGTTCAACATTCCAGTAAAAGACGAAGATGGGCAGGAGACAATTAAGCAGGTATTAAACTACATATTGGGTGAGAATGACGAGGCTAAACAAGAGGAGGCAAAAATAAGGGCCTTAAGGGTATTAAAGCATTATGGTTTATATCACATTATGAAGGATGGAGCGGCGTATACAAAAGAGATATCAGGGGTATTAGGATATATTTTAAGTAAGGGGAGAATGACAGGGTATGATAAGGAATCAAGAGAGGATGGTTATACATCTGTTGCACCAAATTCAGGGTCAAGGTGGATACCAAATGTATTAAAACAAGAGTTTTTCCCAGAACAACAAGAGCCAAGAACAGCGAAGGAAGATAGTAAGATAGGGGAGTTGGATTTTACAGAGGTAACATTAAAGACAAAGGAAAAGGTGGATTCGATGAATAATAGGGATGTTCCTTTTGCAGGTTTAGTTTTAAAAGATGGGGAGATAGTGGATGAGACAAAGAAATTAGTGAATAAGCTTAGGCTTAATGTTTTTGCATCAAACTCAGGAATGATAAATTCAATAATCGAACAAGATGAGAAAAAGGTGAGGGACACTTTAATAGGAAATATAAAATCACCAACAAATTCAACATCACTTTTAATGGATGCAATATATTTATATTTAGTGGCAGAAAAGTTAGGGAAGGTAAAAAGGTTAACATCACATATACAGCTAATAAAGCAAAAAATAGATGATATATATTATTGGAGAAGTACTTCAATAACAAAGGAATCAAAAAAAGAGTATGCAGAAGCATTTAGGTATTTCAATGAGGTGGTAGAGAAGGGTGAAAAAAATTTAGAGATAGTGGATTACACAAAGGGCATATTTGAAAAGGCAATAGTAAAAAAAATAAAAAACTACAATTTAGAACCAGAGAAATACATGGATAAAAATGGAGGTTTTGATTTTAAAAGGATAAGTATAGATATAAAAAAGGATGAGCAGGGAAAGGAGGACATATTATCAATAATGATGAGTGGGGAGTTAAATGATAATAATTTAAATGTATACAAGAGTCAGTTTATAAAATCAAGTGCAAAGGAGAAGGATTTATTACAAAAGAGGGTAAAAATACAGTTTTTGTTAAACGGGGTAGAAGAGGATGAGTTAAAGGAGGGAGAGGTAAGTTTAGAAGATGGGGTATTAGAAGAAGACAAGGAAATTGGGAAGGATATAATGTTTGTATTATCTGCAATTCCAGTAGGGTCAAAAAGAAAGTTTATAAGAGAGTCAGCACAAAAGACAGTAACAGAAGAGGAAATAATAGAAAGTTTATATTTCAGTAATCCAGAGGAGATAATTAAAACATTAAAGGAAAAGGGTTTAGATAAGACAAAGGGAAATAAAAAGGGAGAAAAGGCAGAAAAGGTAAAAAAAGAGAAGCCAGAAGTTAAGAAACAAAAGACAAGGGGACCAAAAATTTAATTTTTAAACAAAAAAAAGGAAAGTTTTTAAGCTTTCCTTGGTTATCCTCTTTAAGATTTGGGTAATTAGTTAGTTTCTTTAGACACACATTTTTCTTCTTTAACAACTCTATTAAGAATTTTTCTTTCAATAAAACCTGCTTCAACAATTCTAAGAACCATAAAGAAGACAATACCAAGACATAACCAACCAATCATATCAATATTAAGGGTATGAGTTTCGCTACCTTTAGTTACAACAATTAAAACTTCTCTAATAAGGAAAAGGATAGTTGCATCAACAAGGAATCGAACTTTAAATCCTTTATGGTTTGAGTAATAATCAGAGAATATTCTAACAGTTTCAAAGATAACAGTGAACATTAAAACAGAAAGAATTACATTAAGAAGGGTAAAATCTTCAATAGAGATAGTTGAAATAGAAGAAAGTGATCCAATAGTAAATAGGATAGCAGTTAAAAACAATTCAACAGAAACTTGTTTTTTGTGTGTAAGATTAGTATTTTTCATAAGATTGACCTCCAAGTCATTTTGATATTTAATATATCAAATAATAACATAAATTCAAAACAAAAGTTTTAAATACCTAGTTATACCAACATTATTGTAGAAAAAAATAGGTATAACAAGGTTAAAACAGGTGTTTTTATTTGGAATCAGGTCAAACTATAAGGGGACTATTTTTTAGACTTAATTTCAGCGTGTTGACCAGTTTCATAAATGTATTTTTTAGCATTACTTAAAGCTCCATTATAAGAGGCAGTATCGTTGCTTTTGAAGAAGAAAACACCTGGAGTGGTAGGTTTAACAATTTTAATAGTTTTAATAGTTTTAATGGGTTTAGGGGGTTCTACATTATCAGGAATAAGGCTTCCAATAATAGCACCACCAATAACACCAGGTGCATTACCGATAAGACCTCCAAAAGTTCCAAGGGCGATAGCGTTAGTAGAACCAGCAAAAGCTGAAGAGCTAACAAGGGTGAATGCTACAGTGATTGATAAAATAATTTTTTTCATAATAAATACCTCATATATTTTCTTTTCATTTAACATATTTTTATTATTCTACATTATTTTATATTAAATGCATTTTTAAGTGTTTGAAATAGAAGGATAGAAGTGGTAATACCAGACAATCCAGACAATCTAAGAAGTTTTTTATCAGAGAGGTATTTATCAACTAAATTAGGAAGTTCAAAAGAGGCGATATGCAGGGAATCATTAAGGGATTTCAAAACAATTTTTTTAGAAGCTTTACTAAGTAATTTTTTATCAAAGACAGCAGTGATATCAGATTCATTATTAACAATAATTAGTTGTTTATCATCAGGAAGGTCATCAGCAGAAATATATGTAACCGAGTCAAGGATAGATTGGATAGACAGGTGTTGATTATCATTATCAATTTTAGATAAAACAGTATGAAGGGGAATAATTTTAAAAAAATCAATATTTTGAAAATCTAGAAAAGAGGCGGACTTATTATTATCAGGAAGGAGTGACAAAATAAAATTTTTCAAAGAAACAAGTTGTTGTTGTTGTTTAGGAGAAAGGTGTTCCATTTTAATATTAAGGAATGAATGAAAAAGGATAGAGCCAGGGTTATCAAGATTAAAAATTTTATTTTGTAGGTTTTGATAGCAGGAGATGCTCAGGTCATTAAAATCATTATTAAAATCTTTATTTTGTTCAAAAGTGATAGTTTTAATAATATCAAAAAGTTCAATTTTGAAATCACTGTTAATTCTATCAAAACCTAAAGAGGAATCTTTAACAAACTCATCAAAAGGATCTTTTTTAGCTCTACCTCTCCATTGAAGGCCTTTAAGAAGTTCTTCAGTATTTTGTAACCAAAAGCCATAATGTTTTTGAAGTAATTCAACGGCGATAATTTTAAGGGAGTGCCAACCTAGGTCATCATTAAGATCGAAAGAATCAAGATCAGTATTAAAATTCAAATCAACATTCCATTTTTTAACTTGAAGGATAAAATCATCATTTTGAATATTTTTAAGAAGTTTAAGGTAATGATAGTGATGTTTTCTTAGTTTAACAAGGAAGTCATCAAATTTTTTATTATTATTTTTAAGAATAATAGACTCTTGACCTATTTTAAATTGGATATCATTAAACATATTAGACAAAGAGGGATCAGAGATAGATTTAGAGTCATTAAGGAGTTTTTTAGACAAAGTTTTAAGGAAAGGGATAGAGGTAGCGAGTTTATCATCATTAGACAGTAAAAACACAGATTTTCCATTTTGTCCTTGTCTACCACATCTACCTCTAAGTTGGGAGTCAATTCTGGCATCAACAGATTTTTCAAAACCAATAACAAGAAGGCCAAGGTTAGCAACATCAGGGTGAAGTTTAATATCAGCACCTCTACCAGCGACAGGGGTAGTGATAGTAACAGAGTTAGGTTGACCTGCAAGGGAGATAAGATCTTCTTCTTTTTGATGATTAGAGGAAGTCAAAACATTTATTTTTTTATTATTAGAAAAACAGGTATTTTTAAGTGCATCAAAAAGCATAGAGGCGACAACAGGGTCATTAACACCGATAAGAACAGGTTGTATAGAGTTCAAAATAGTAGTTTTGATCCAAGAGATTTTATCATGATTATCAAAGAAGAAGATATCATCAGCATCAAGAGCTAATTTAGGCAAATGTCTTGGTATTTCAAGGGTATCAAGATTAAAGAAGTGTTTAATTTCATCTTTAACGGCAATAGCGGAGCCAGAGGCACCAGAGATAAAGCCAAACATATTAACAAACTCGGAACATAAAACAACACTTTTTAAGATAGAGTTATCACTGTAAGAACAGGTATTATCAGGGTTATTAAGGTTATGTATAAGTTCAAGACTATGTTGGAGGTTACCACCCAAGGTAACATTAGGTTTCAATCTACCAGTATCAGTATCAATGATGCAGCAGAACCCATCAACAATTATAAAATCTCTATTTTCAACAAGGAATTTATGGACAGTGACAGCATTAAGGAACCAGTGTCTAAATTTTTGAGACTCATTGATATCATTATTGAAGAAGTTAGAGATAAAGACTTCAAATTCTTCAGGAACAGAAAACGATTGTTTTAAATAGTCAAAATTCCATTTTTTGGCATCAGAGGGTTCAAGGGAATCAATATAATCAATAGTGAGGGTATTTATTTTTTGAAGTAATTCGATATCAAGGTCAAAGGCGACAGGGGAATTAAGTTTAAAAGATTGAAGGTTAAGGTCAATAAGTTGATAATCTACTTCATCAAGAAAAAGGGAGATTTTATCTAGGTCATCAAAAAATAGTTTTGTAGGTTTATCATGAGGGTTAAGACCAGGGAGGGAATCAGTATGTGCTTGAAAAGCCCTAACAAGAACATCAATAGTGGAAAAGACAACCGAATGGTTATCAAGGGTATCAAAGAAAGATTTAAGGTTATTAAAATCAGAGTTTTGGTGATTCAAAAGTGTTGTTTTAATAAAGAAGTTATCAAAGAGGGGTTTAAGATAAAGGAAATCTCTTTGAGAGAGGTAAGGGTTAGAGCTTGTAATAACACAATTATCATTAAGGTTAAGGATAATATGAACAAGAGAGGCGGCACCTAAAACAATTGTTTTGCCTTCACCAGTTTTAATATCAAGGACAGAATTAAGGTTATAATCAGATAGAAGGATAATACTAGTTATTTGTTCTTCAAAAAGGGTTATATCATAGATAGAATATACAGCGGCAGATATATTTTTAATAGTATCAGCGAGTGTTTTATTATTAGAATCAATGTGATTATGATTAACAATATCAAAAGCTAATTTTTTTGCTTTATCAAGTTTAGTATTTTTATAAAAAAGTTTATTTAGCATATTTTTATTCTCCATTTAAAAGGTTATCTTTTTGACCAATAATTTTTTTAAGAGCCGACTTAAATTCAGAAGAGGCTCTATAGCAGGTGTTGGGATCAATATTTAATCTTTCACAAAGTTCTTTATTTTTAATATCAAAAATTGGGTTTTGTGAAAAAATAATTTTTTGATCAACAGAAAAGAGGCCTTTAGAGTTAAGAATGGTATCTAAGTCCCAATCAGAGTCAATTACATAGAAGAAGAAAGTGCCATATCTATCCCAAAGTTCAGGTCTATTTTTTTTAAGGGCAGGAAGGTGAATTTTAACAAAGACATCAGTGGCTAAAACAGAGTCACTAATTGAGTTATCAGAATGTTCTTGATAGATTGTATCATCAAACAATTGAACATTATTATTATCAAGAGTGATAGAAGAGGCAGGGTCATCAATTATTTCTAAAGGAAGTTCAAAACAATCACCATCAATAGAAAAGGAGGCGATATCAGCAAAAAAAACAGTATTTTCGAACTCAACTCTAATACCTCTATCAATATCATAACAGACAAAAAGAAGTGGTGTTTCTCTAGAAAAGAAGCCAATAATGTTTCTATTAGGGTTTTTCACTGTTTCTTCATTAAATTTACAAAGAATATTTTCATTATCAACAGAGTAAAGGGTATTAAGGTGTTTAATTTCTCTTTTAAGAGAAAGTCTCATATAGAATATAGGTTCAGGAACTTTAACTGGGATACTTCTTTGGAACAGTTCTCTAGAAAGAAGAACATTAAGTTTCTTTTGAAGAATAGTAGTAAAGGAGAATTTAAGAGACAGGTCAAAATCAAGACAACAAGAGATGATACCTTCAAAGCAAAGAGATTTAACATCAGTTATTTGTTCAGATTTAAAAACATGAGGGTTAAGAGACATAGCTTTACTAATAGAAAAGGAGAAATGAATATTACAAAGAGCACTTAAAATTTTGCTTTTGTCAAAATGTTTATTTTGAAGGAAAAAAATAAGTATTTTAGTATGTTTTCTCCATAGTTTAATAGAAGAGCAGTTAGAAGGTAGGTGTAGGTAATTAAGTGATGAAAGATAGTTAATTTCAGACTTAATAGTTTCTTCAACATTATGATTTAGTAGAAGTGCAGAATATATGATAAAAAGTTGTTTTTTGTTACCTACAGTAGTTATTTTTAGTTCAAGTGCTTCAAGGAAGTCCATAAGATTATTATTATTATGATTATTATTATGATTATTCAATTTTTTCTCCGTTTTATTATATAAGTATAACAAAAATAAAAACAAAAATCAAATTTTTAAAAGAAGTTCATTTTTTTTAAGTTAATTAGTATAATGATACCCAAATATTCTTTAAAAAAACTTAAATTTTAGGGAATAAAAAAAAAGTTTTAAAAGTTAAGAAAAAAAGTATGTTTTAAGTTTTTTTAAGATATAGTATTAACAAACATATTTAACAAACATATTTAACAAACATATTTAACAAAAAGGGTGAATAAAAATGAAAACAAAAAAGGGTTTTTTAAGAAAACTAATAGCGATGGTGTTAATAACAATAGTAAATATCCAGGCATCAGACGTGGACACTGTTATATCAAAGATAGAGGATAGGGTTGGGGTATTTAATAATCTAGGGACAACAATATT
>Ga0233447_1001059_pt1 | contig 25120 bp, 20 predicted proteins | sample SI_124_October20_3_FD_183014 | JGI IMG/M metagenome (GOLD analysis project Ga0233447, IMG submission 183014) | Seawater microbial communities from Saanich Inlet, British Columbia, Canada - SI_124_October2016_135_MG | ecosystem: Environmental > Aquatic > Marine > Inlet | place: Canada: British...
TAAATAAAAATAAAAATAAAAATAAAAATAAAAATAAAAAATTAATTTAATTTTTTTATTGTCATAAATCTATTCCCAAGCTTCTTCCATTTCTGTTATTAGATCTGCTTCTAAATCCAGATCTAATTCCTCTTCCCCTGTTTCTACTTCTTCCTGCCCGTACCATATGTCATCCATTTCCTGTTCCATTTTCTTGCTTATATCTTCTTCCTTTTTGGGTTCTTCTTCCTTTTTGGTATTTTTTCCCCAAACTTTTTTTTCAATGTCTTTTCTGATAAAATCATACATATTTTTATCTTTGATTTTTTTGGCATTTTCTGCTAATTCGGTCATATTATCATCATAAACTTGCGGAAAATGTGATTTCATATCAGAGAGATAACCTGTTTGTCCTTCACTAAGAACTAGCTTAAATAGGGCAAGAAGATCAAAATTTTCATTAAACTTGAGATTGTGCCCTCCAAGTAAATCCATAAATGTGTATATACATAACCCATGTTGGTAGAAAAGTTTGAATGGAAATGACCTATATCTATCACCATTAATTTTCATAAAATCTTCTTTAGGCTCAATATACTTTAAAATCAGATTTTGAATATTTTCCATAATTAGAGTTGTTTCGTAAAATCTATGTTGTTTTTCTTCTGATGCAATCATCCAAATAACGGTAGGATCTTCAATGAATGAAAGGAGTATTTCAAACAAAAATCTATCTTTTGTATTTTCTATAAGAACAGTTTCCATTCTCATAATTTTTCCCCATTGTTTAGCGTATTTCTTAAATGTTCTCAAGGTGCATGATGAATTAGCCAGCAAATTATGAATTTTTTCGTGATAATATCCAATCAAATCATAAGAACAAGGTTCTCCTTTTTGAATTTCTTCCAAAGAATTCTCCAAGTTATCCAAATATTTAAACAATTTTTCTGATTGCATTTTCCTTCTTGATTTCTTCTTGATTTCTTGAGAATAATATGTCTTTCTTGTTTTTAATAAATTTAAGAATAATTTAAAAACAATTCAATTTTTTGTTGAAACTGAAAATGATAAAAGAAAAAAATAAACACGATAAATCCACTTGGGGAGAGGGAGAGGAGTCAAAAAAATTAGCAAAAAAGAGAATATTAATATTCCTTCTCTAAAACAGGACGATTTTTAAACAAAAAAATATTTGTTTTTTTTTCTTTTTTAATGAGAATAATAGACAAGATTTTCCTTTTCCTTTTCCATTAAACGTTTATGATAATCATAAAAAGCAGGTAATTCGCAAATAACATCCAAACAGCAATGAACGTGTTTATAATACCATAATGGCATCATAGAAGCCGTTTGGCCTGAACCTTTACGATCAACCATATTTTTCAAAGATATGAGGGCAAGACACAGAGGGAAAATAATTTGATCTTTTGTGTATCTGACATATACTTCATCATTAATGAAGAAATGACGAATGAAATGATCGCCCTTTTTCCATGTTTTACATTCAACTCCATCGTCATACACTGCTAATTCTTCGAAGATAATACTCGCAAAAATTGGCAAAATCACTCTTTCTATTTTCTTCTGTATTTCTTTTGGATTGAGCTCTTCGAAGAATATCCCAGAAATTTGCTTGTAAAGTTTTTTGGTCATCAAATCAAGCAAACTATACATAACTTTGTATTCAAGCTCCCTATTTCTTTTAATTCCTTCTGATTTAGAAGCAAAATACCCGAAACGATCAAAAACCGATTTATGGTATTCATTATGAACGATTTGCATACTGTCATTGTCGTCAGCAATCATTTTCCAAGTTTCTTATGTGTATTATGGAGTTTCTTGAATTATTGATAAAATCTATAAAAATACACAAAAAAATCAATTTTATTTTTTTTTCTTATTTTATTTTATTTCTTTTTCTTATTTTATTTTATTTTTTTTTCTTATTTTATTTTTTTATTTTTTAAATTACCATGTAGAATTTTGTGTTCGGAATTTAACTCCCATATCAGCAATAGCTAATAATTGTGTTAAATACTTGAAGTTATAAACAGTATTAATTCTTGTAATTTCTTGATGATTATCACATACCTTGCAATAATACAAATTTTCCTTTGGGTTGGCTACGCAAATCAAACCACATTGATCACAAATGTGCATAGTAAAACCGTCAGAACAAGCCGTAAATTTTTCATGAAGGAACGAAGCAAGACCCAAACTGTTTAAAACATCTTTTTCCATTTCTCCTAGTCTGTATCCCCCGTCTTTTGCTCTTCCTTCTGGCGGTGTGCGCGTTTGCGCATTAACGATACCAGTTCTACGGAAATGGATCTTGTTTTTAACGAGATGTTTCAGTCTCTGATAATAAGTAATTCCCATGAAGATTTCTGTTTCAATTTCTTCGCCAGTAAAACCATTGTAAAGCTTTTCTCTTCCGTAATGATCAAATCCCATATCTTTCAACATTTCAATAAGCGGATAAACCGTTGTTGTTGTGAAGGGGGTAGCATCAATAATTCTACCATGATAACTCCCAATTTTTCCCGACATCATTTCCATAAGAAGTCCAGTTGTTTCACGTGAAGGCATTGCATGAGGGTTCATAATAAGATCGGGTGTAAGACCACTACTGGTACAAGGCATATCACTATCCCTATAACAAGCACCAATAATCGACTTTTGCGCTTGTCGAGTTGATAATTTATCACCGGTGATTGCGTCCATAATTGTATATAATTTTACGGTATAAAATGGAAGTCCTTCACCATTAATTCCGTTAGCTACATTAATGACAATTGCTGGATCTTCGTATTTATATTCAATACTGACATCAACAAATTCGGCTGTTCCAGTTTGTTCTGCTCTATCATAACTTTCAACTTTTCCAATAATAACATCTCCTTTTTCAATAATACTTCCAACAACAACTACACCATTACTGTCTAGTTTTGAATAGTTTTTAATTTCAGAATAATTCACACAATTTGCTTTAGAAGGACGCCTAAACCATTGATGAGATTTAAGTTTCGATTTTTCGACAAAGAACTGACAAATTTTTCCAAAACCACGTTGAATTGTTGATTGAGAAGCGATGATCGCATCTTCTTGATTTGCGCCACCATAACAAGCAATAGCTAAAATCAAATTGTTTCCGTTTGGATTTTTAGAAATTTTACAATAATCACTAATGAATGTATCAACAATCGCCCTTTGACGACGCAACAAAATGAACATTTTAGTGAAAAGGAAATTAAATCCATGTGTAGGCAATGAAATAGCTTGTTTAATCATACCAGTTTGGTAAAGATTTCTTGGAATTGGATTATGTTCAATATATGGAATAAGCAGAGCCGAAATTCCCAAAATTGCTGATGGATGTAGCTCAATATGAGTGAATTTTTCTAGTTCCTGATCTAATTCCATCATTAGACGATAATCATAATGAATATGTGTATTCACCATTTCTTGCGGATCCAAATACTCAATGATTGAATTCTGAACTAAATCAGAAAACTGCCATTTTTCTGTCTTAAGTTTGATAAGAGCATCAGTATCAAATCTTGGAACATTTTTTCCTTTTTTTCGATCTACAATAATATAAGGAGAAATAACTCTACCATGATCAGAATAAATTCTAATTTCTTTCATGATGGCATCTTGAACAATACTCACATCATAAGGAATGAAACTTTTTCTTCTCAATTCAATAATTTTTTTGACGATAATGTTGCTGTCATTAACATTGAATGTATAAACCCATTTGCCATTAACAAACAATTTTCCGGATTTTTCAATCTTTTGTTTGATCGTTTCAAAATCAACGGGAACTAACAATTTAATATCATCTAAAATTTCAATAATAATACACGGAGATCTATAGATGGAAATTGTCGCAAATACAGCTAAAGCTTTATGAATACCAATTGAGGCTCCGTCAGGTGTTTCGATACAACAATATTTCCCCCAATGGGATGGATGAAGTTCTCGAATCGAAAAAACACCCTTAATTTGTTCATTAACGTTAGGAATAACTGTTTTTCTTACACCTGAAAGGGTATCCATAGCCGAAATTCTTGCCATTGCTTGAGTTACACCTTTTTCTTGGGTTCGTAGTGCAATTTTTTCGGTAGAAAGATGGAAAGCCCCACTTTTTGCAAAAGTCTCCAATTGATCAAAGGTTGTAGCCTTGATGTTTTTGGAAAGTGATTCGATAATAGTTTCATCTGAAATTGGCTTTCCAATAGGAAAAGACGATTTTATTTCTTTCTTTAAATTTTCAATAAATTTTTTGTTGAGAATATAACGAAAAGCCTGCCCAAAAATAATTCCAGGAGTTGAAATTCGCTTAAAGGCAAGCGAGTCTTTATCGTCTGGCTCAACTAAACCTAAATCTCCGTAAATTAATCTTTTAATCATATAACCTAAAAATATCGCTTTTTCATAATTATCTTCACCGAGATGAACAAGAAGATGTTCATTTAAAACTCTTGTTGTAAATTCTGATTTTTTGAGTGAGGTTCCATAAACTTCTTTAAGATGTTCTCTTTTGGCAAGAATCATATCAGCAATGTATTCTAAAGCGCTTGCTTGATCAATAATTTTAATCGGTGATTTAGTGAGAAAATGTTGTGTTTTATGAATGTTTTTCTTCAAAATATTAAACATTCTTGATTTGACACTACCAGTAGTAAAACTCGTTGAAATATCTCCCATAATAAGTTCAACCATTTCTTTATCAGTAATAACACCGATTGCTTTGAAAATAATAGGAATTGGAACACCAACATCTTTGGCAAATCCTGGATTAAGATAAAATCTAATAAAATCATCGGTATCCATTTGGAGTTGACATTGATGTTTGTTATATTCAATGGATCCGTCCTTTTGTGAAGCAATTGTGCAAACTTTTTTGTATTTTCCAACATTAGAATAAAGTGTGATATGGTTGGCAATTTTATCTTCACGCATAATACAAACTTTTTCAGCACCATCAATAATAAAATAACCTCCAAAATCGTAAGGATCTTCGCCCTTTTCTACTAACATAGCGGGACCAAGATCACTAATAATACAATTTTCACTTCCAACCATAATCGGTATCGTTCCGACGAAAGCTTTTTCTATTTTTCCTTTAAATATTTTATCAGAAATAGGATTTTTATGATCATCAATCTCCGAAACTTCAACTTCTACATCCATGTAAAATTTAGAAGAATAACTTACATCGATTTTACGACAATCAGCGGGAACAGGACGTCGAGGAGCTCCACTAATGTTAATATGAGGAATTTCAGGACAATCAACAATAGGATTGCCCAAATTAATTTTGATCAATAATTTATTACCTTTTTCATCTCCTTTTGATGTTCTATCAACAATAGCCTCATGACCTGAAGCCTCTTTGATAACGGAAGGAATTAAGGTATTAATAAACATATTTCCTGATTGAAGAATATGAAGAGAAACTCTTTTTGGGTCTCCATAGTAATAAGATGAGTATAAATACCTAAAAGCGTTTGGATCTTCCATATCTTTCTATTATTATTATGCTATTTTTGACAAAAACAATATAAATAACAATGAGTTATCAATTTTGTTATGTTTTATTTTATTTTTCACTTTAATAACAAAGGATAAAGAGAATTTGTAATAAAAGAACAATTATCATAGACATGTCTCTTATTGTCAGATCGATTTTCAGTCCATGGACTGTTCATGATAGTCTTAACCGTATTAGATTGCTTCCATCAACAACAAGCTCATTTGCTCATTCTTATCTCAATTTATTGAGAGAAAGACTTAGTGCTTATTATTCTATCAGAAAATTGGTTCTTCTTCCCAATTATCGTATTAGATTTATTGGATCTCCACTGAAAGTTTCTACCTTTTGGGGAGGAGGAAAAAAAGGAATGAAAGCTTCTGATTATGGTTCTCATCTCATGAAAATTGCTAAAGAAATTAATGAAACCGCCAAGAAGACAGGAGGATCAAAGAAGAAAATTGCTTCTAAGGTCGTCGAAGAAAAATATGCTGTTGAAGACGTAGAACTCAAAAAAGATTAAACTTTCAAAAATCAAAAAAAAATCAAAAAAATCAAAAAAATCAAAAAAATCAAAAAAAATCAAAAAAATATTTTTTTTTTTGAAAGTTTATTTTCATGTGTTTCTATCTTTTAAAATCAAATAAAAATCACATATTTTCAATGATTGGAGTTTTCTTTCTACCTCCTATTTTTTTTACCTTTTCTTTTGGTATTTTTATACCTTTCGTTTTTTCCTCAATCAAGTCCTTAAATTCATAGGGAGACGATTTAATGCTATCCCGTTTAAGCGGAATGTTAAGTTCAATACACACATTTTTTAGGCATTTCGAAATGGTATTTTCGCTTAAATCGAAAATCTTGGATAAAATCTTCCGTAAAATTGGAACTCCTGATTTTTCAAGCCCAAGATAAATCAAAACAGCTGAAATTGTTGTTCTTACATGTTTTTGCATAATCATACTTTCTTTGATTTGTTCCAGAAAATAATGTGTATTTATTCTGATTTCTCCTATTTTTTTATCTTTGATATCCTCGATTTCTCGAACTCCATAACCTCTATCGACTATCTTTGTGATCGAACCATTGATAACCAACATTTTTATGAAAAAATCGTGTTCTTTTACAAGATTAAGTTGATGATCGACGTGATCAATCATCGAAAACCGTTCATTTACATAACCTGAAAACTTTTCTCCTTTAAGTGAAAATAATTTTTGAAGATTGCGTTTTTCCGTATAAAGAACGGTTGGTTTAATCCGTGCAATTTTGGCAATATCATCATCTGAAACTATGCCATCTCCGTGAGTTGAAAGCACCATGCTTAAACAACCCATAATTGTTCCCAACCTTCCATCTTTTCTTTTTTTTACATTTTCTCCCTTGACTTCCTCGAATAAAAAGAAAGTTTCGAGCATTCTGTCTTTTCCAACCCCTATTTTTTTACAAATTCCTTCTAAATAGCGGTAATCTTTGTAGCTTCTTTGTTCTTTGGAACCTACATTAATTCGCCTTGTTCCTATCGATGAACTAATATTTGGAAATAATGGATTAAATCCTGTCTGACAACGTTTTTTATCTTTGCCTTGGGTTGTAGAAGAAAATAAAACGGAAGTATCTTCAAAATCTAGATCTTTTTTTGATGAGACTACACCACAAGCTGAACATGTAAAATATCCATCAATGTAGATAATTTTCATGCATTCTCCACAAAAATCACAAGTTATATCAGATTTTTCCTTTTTCATTCTCATCACACAAACCCAAGTCTCAGTGATATAATTAGCAAATGTCTTTTAATCTTAAGTCGAATTAAATTTGAATAGCCCTTCATTTTTATTGTATTTTTTACATAAATTAAATTAAAATCATTTGGCTTACCCATATAAAAATGGAATTAGGACAATATTTTACAACCAACAAAAGAATTAAGAATTCAATCACAAGATTAACAAAGAAATATGTGAGAAAAAACAAAAAAATAATTGATGTTCTTGAACCTTCTTTTGGTCAAGGTGATTTAATTGATAATTTATGTAAAACTATGAAAAAAATAAAACTTGATATTGATGGTTATGAAATTGATGATACAATTCCATATATTTTTAAACATTCAAAAAAAAATAAAATTAAAAAAGAATACTGTGATTTTCTTGAAAAAAAGCATAAGAAGAAATATGATCTTATTATAGGTAATCCTCCTTATATTAGAGGAGAAAAGGAAAATATGTATATCAGTTTCATCAAAAAATCATTATCACTATTACGTAAAAAAGGGGTTATGATTTTCATATTACCAAGTTCATTTTTACGTTTAACAAATTCTAATAAAATTCTGATCAATTTACTACGACAAAAATATAAAATAAAATACATACAAACTTTCCACGATGAAAAGTTATTTAGAGGTGCATCAATAGACGTTATTGTTATTGTCATCAAAAAAATTAAAAATATAGCAAAAGATTTTGCTGAATATCAGTTTCTATTTGATGGAAAAAAAACAATAATTAAAATGTCAATTCCTTTGACGATTTCATATGAGGGAGAAACAGAAAAAATTGGAAATTATTTTGATGTTATGGTAGGTATTGTTTCTGGATGTGATAAAATATATAAAAATGAAATTTTTGGAAATAAAAAAATTATCGTATCCTTTTCAAAAAATATCATCATTGAAAAAAAATTTATTTTGATAACAAAATTTCCTACATCCTACGATAAAATCAATGATTATTTGCTGGAACATAAAGAACAACTTAAAAAAAGAAAAATAAGAAAATTCAATGAAAAAAATTGGTTTGAATGGGGAGCTTTACGCAATTTCAAAAAAATGAAAAAATTAAAAGGAAAAGAATGTATTTTTGTTAAGACAATAACACGCGATAGAAATATAGCAATAAAACACCATGTTTCTACATTTGGCGCCAGCCTATTAATATTAATTCCAAAAAAAGAAATAAATCTTGTTAAGTTTGTCGAATTTTTAAACTCAACAATTTTCATTAAAAGACATACTTTTTCAGGTCGTTTCAAAATTGGTCAGAAAGAATTATTCGAAACATGTTTTCCTTTAGATATTGTCTAAAGAGTTAATTTATCCATTTCACCAAGAAAAATCTCATACCATGTTTTTTTCTTCCTTTAAATAATGTAATAAATTTTTTATGTGTCGTTCTCGTAAAATCATAAAATTCATTTATATTCCATTTTATCTGAAACGGAAGATTATATGGATTTGATGTTATTTGTTTCAATCCATTACATCCATTAATTATTATATGATTTGACGTTCTTTTGTCAATTACAAGAAAATAATAATCTTTATACCAAAATGTGTTTGTTTTACCTTCTGAAACCGAATTACAATATTTTTTTGACATCTCACCATTGCAATAATTTTTCTCAGGATTTAATTTTTCTTTCGTGAAAGATTGAACACAAACAGTAAAATTTCCAACATTATCACATGTTGTCGTTGTTGTAGTTTTTATGTTTATCGGTATAATTCCATGAATTTTATCATAAACAGCAATATCACACCATGAACGCATTTTTGAATTTTTAAATTTTATACCATTTTTTTCTAAAATTTTCTTAATTATTTTTTCATCTAAAATACTGCTAACTCTTCCATCTTCTTGAGAATGTAATTTTATATTTGCATTTTCCAGACAATTTCTAATTTTTATAAGAACACTTGGTAAGAATAAATTGTTTAGAAAATCATCATAATTTTTACATAAATAATATTTATGTTTGAATAATTTATGATATTTCAGGACATTTTCTATATAAACATGATCAACCTTTTTTCCTATACCAATTTTAACACAATATTTTTTATATTTTTTGTAATTCAACATTATATTTTTCACAGTGATAATTTTCATATTTTTCACAAATGGTTTATATTTAAATTGGCGTATAATACCAGCACAACATAATACTGTTCTATATTTCTTTCTAAATTCTATTTTCCGAAGTTTTAGTCTCACGGCTTTTGAATTATATTTCATCAATTCTTCACAAAAATCTTCCATTTTTTTCAAATATAATTTATTTCAATTTTTTACTAATAAATACATAAAATATATTATATTTCATTTTTTGTTAAACTTTATCGTCCTTTTTCTTACAGAAAAATTACACACAATCACATAATTTTTGGATGTGTGAATTTACACATTCTACCATATGTCCATAAAAATAATGAGGAATATGACGCGTTCTTTCATCTACGGTTTCAATTGCTTTTATAAATTTTCTTCTTGACCCACAAAACAACGATACTGGAATTGAAATTATTTTATTGAAAATAATTTGTGTTAATACACGTCCAAGACGTCCATTTCCATCAGGAAAAGGATGAATTACACAAAATTGATGGAGAAAAATTGTTGCTAATTTAATGATACCCGAATAATTTCCATCTGAAATACACCCTAATTTAACATTTATGAATTCACATAAAGTTTTTAATTTTTCTTCAATTAAATTATGGTGTAAGTATGTATGAATAGAACTGCCATAAGGACACACCATTTTTTGCCTAAATTTTCCAGTTTCAATTTCAAGTCCCTCACAGATTTGCTTATGTAATTCAAAGATTAAATCCAAAGAAAATTCTGTTATGTTTTGTTTTATCACATAATCTAGAGCATTTTTTATGCTCCAAATTATTTTTTGAGGAGTTGAAGAAATCAAAGGTTTTTCTTCAGTCATAATATCTTCAATAATTTGCTGAATATCATCATGATTTTCATCACAAATTTCGGCAATATAACTTTCATACAAAAAATAGAATTGCAGTATTTCTTCGACATTTTTATTTCCTTTTAGTTCTGAATAATACCCAATTTCATCTTCTAATTTTTGGACATTAAATAAAGTGGTTTCTTCGACATTTTCAAATTCTTTGAAGAATTTTGGAATTATTTTTTCATATATTTGTTCTAATTTTTTATCATATGGAATTGACATTGATTATTATGTTGTTTTTTTCTTTATTTATTATGATATTTTTAAATAAAAATAAAATACGTTGTTTTATGGTAATATTTAATTTGCAAAAGATTAAACATAATCACGCTTATAAGATATGTAGTTTATTCGAGGAAAAAAAATAAAAATCAAAAAAAATGATAGAAGATAAAATGACAGAAAAAGAAGAAACCGTTGTTCTTCCCAAGATTTCTAAAGAACAAGAATGGATCGTTAAAAGATTAGAACAAGGATATAATGTTGTTGTAGATAGCGTAGCAGGAAGCGGAAAAACGACAACGAACCTTTATATCGCAAAGCGTTTTGAAAAAAGCAAGATTTTGTTATTAACTTATAATTCTAAACTTAGGCTTGAAACACGGGTTAAAGCTCAGAGTTTAGGTTTGGATAATATTGAAGTTCATACTTATCATTCATTTTGTGTCAAATATTACACAAGAACGGCTTTTACTGATACGAACATAATTAGATATCTGAACGAAAATAAGGAGACTGAACCATTATCTTGTTTTTCTTATGATTTTGTTATTCTTGATGAAGCCCAAGATATGACCCCAATTTATTATGAAGTTGTTCTTAAACTTCTCAAATTCAATAAAGCTAAAAAATTCCCATTAATTTGCGTTTTGGGAGACAGACAACAATCAATTTATGCTTTTAATAAGGCCGATGAACGATACATTATTAATGCCTCCACTATTTTTGGTTTTAGTCCATATCCATGGAAAAGACGCGATCTTTCTTATAGTTTCAGAATGACGAAACCAATGATTGATTTTCTGAATAAAGCTGTTCTTAATACCGATCGTCTGAAAAGTGAGAAAAAAGGTTGTTTTCCGACTTACATTTTCACGAATGCCTTTTCTGAAGATGAAAGTTTTCCTCAATATTCTGAACTTTTTAAGTTGTTAGAAGAAGGACAATATAAACCAGAAGACATTTTTGTTTTAGCTCCATCTATCAGAAAGCCCATTTTTCCTGTGAGGAGATTTGCCAATTTAATTTCAAAAAAGGGAATTGATATTTATGTCCCCGTTTCTGATGAAGAAAGAATTGATGAAACAATCATTAAAAAAAAGATGTTGTTTTCTACGTTTCATCAAGCAAAAGGAATGGAACGAAAAGTTGTTTTTGTTTTTGGGTTTGATTCTTCTTATTTCAAGTATTTTGGACGAGATAAAGACCAATTCAAATGCCCGAATGAAATTTATGTTGCCTCAACCCGTGCCAAAGAAAAACTGTTTCTCATTCATGATAGAAGTTGTGGATGTCTTCCTTTTATTAATCCTGAAAATATTATGAAATATTGTAAGGTTTTATCTGTATGGCGTAATCCAATCCAAAATCTTGGCGAAGAAGTTTCACGAACTGATATAACCCGCGAAATTAGCGTATCTGATTTAATTAGACATATTCCAGCTTCTATCATCCTTCAATGTTTGGAACATTTGGAAATCAAACAAGTAAGGAAATCAGCTAAAAAAATAAGAATTCCAACAAAAATCAAACAGAAAGTTGAGGTTAAGGTAAGAGACAGGAAAAAAATGGTTGAAACTTTTGAGGGGGTAGCCGAAATCAATGGAACCGCAATTCCTGCTTATTTTGATTATATGAATACAGGATCTTCGGCTATTTCTGACATGGATTTAGATGATATTCCAACTCTTCTTAAAGAGGCTAATACATTTTGCGCAAAATCTTCAGGTTATATGTATAAATTACGACAAATCAAAAGTTATGATTGGGTAGATAAGTTTAATCTTGATAGATGTGTAAAAAGACTAAGGAAATTACATGGTGGTATTTTGGAAAAAGGGGCTTTTGAAAAGAAATTCAAAGCTATTGAACATCCTGAACTTTTTGGGAATTCTCTCTTTGGTTTTGTTGATTGTGTTGCAGGTAATTCTCTCTATGAATTTAAATGCACTTCTTCTCTCGAAGAAACTCACATTATTCAACTAGCCCTTTATGCTTATCTTTCTCTCAACGAAAACGCAAGTTCCATATCTAAATCAACCGAAAAACTGAAGCACTTTTATCTTTTTAACATTCTAACCAAAGAAACTCTTGAGATTAAATTCACAAGAGCAAAATTAGCTAAACTTGTTGAATTGTTGATAATAACAAAGCAAGGTCTTTCTCTTCAAAACACAAAAGCTATCTTCTTAAAAACAGCTAAAACAATAAGAAAACAATACTTCACAGATTAATTCAGCGATTATTTTAAAAAGAAGAAGAAAATGAAAAGGTCTGTAAGTTTTGGCGATGTTGATCCTGTATTATTAATTAAAAGTTCTGGTTCTCAAGAATTAGGTGATTTAATTGAAACCCATTTTATTCCAATTTCTGCTCAAAAATATGTATTATATCAGGTAGTTCAATACGAACACACAATTAATGAGGATTTTTTTAAAAAAGGAAATACCCTTGAAGCATTCTGTAGATTATCTGGAGAAAGCTTTTCCCTTCTTGATTTGATTACAATTAAAAAAGAAATAAAAGAAAATAGCTTTAATATTCGTGATATTGTTGTGTTTGTTGCTAGAGATATTTATTCTAGTTATGTGTCTCAATTCCTCTTTAAATTCATTTCTTCGCCGAAAACTCAAGATTTAAAGAAATTACATCAATTTGATTGTATTGAGTTGGAAGAAAGTGAAAAGAAAAATTACGATACCATCACTTGTTTTTGTGATGTAATGAAAAAGGTTTCTTAGTTCTTTCTTTTCATAATTTATTTTATTATTTTTTTTTGAAAAAAAATGAAGTATTTAAAATAAATGTAAAAAATTAAAATCAATTAAAAAATTATGGTTATTTTAGCTAAAATTTCACTGGGGTGGAAGAAGAAAAAAAAGAATTTAGTTCTCTTCCTGAATTATATTCATGGGAACATTACGAAGAAATAAAAGTATTAAGAATAATAAATGAAAATTTAACTAAAATACCTAAATTACCTTTCTCATTATTGAAATTTGATTGTTGTCACAATCTAATCAAAAAAATAGAAGGATTACCCGCTTCATTATTGAAATTTAATTGTTGGGGTAACCAAATTAAAAAAATAGAAGGATTACCTAAAGGATTATTGAAATTTGATTGTTGTCACAATCAAATCAAAAAAATAGAAGGATTACCTGAAGGATTATTGCTATTTTGGTATTATAATAATCAAACTGAAAAAATAGAAAATATACCAAAATCATTACAATTTCTTAATGGTGACAGATATATTCAATCTTCTATAATTAAGGATTATTACGATAAAAAAATAACAAAAAAAGAATTCATTGAGAATTATAAGGAAAAAACAGGAAGAAATTTAGAAACAGGTTTATGTTTAATTAGACATGATATAATGGAAGATTGTGTAAGAATTTGTGATGAAAGGGAACACTTTTATTCTATAGATTTATTCTGTGGTTGGTATCACAATAAAGACAAAAAATGTTTATACTGTGGTAAAGAATTTAACCTATAAATTACATAAAAATAAGTTTAATTTTTTGTGTTCTGAAATTTCAAAGGAAAGAAATTAAATGGATTTATCGAACAAAACCTCTGAAAGTGATAAAATTGCATTTTCGCTAAGATGTTTGCCTGATGATGGTAAGGTAATTTCTCTAATTTCTTTTTTCTTCTTCACTAAATCCCCAAATTTACAATCACAAAAAAGCGCAATAGCTACAGCACTTTCTTTTGAAATGTTTGGTATTTCCATCATCATACGAAGAAAAGTAGCTTCCTTACCTTTGAATTTTTTCTTTTGTGAAATACCATAATCCTTGATAATATCACGCAAATTTTTGGCGTTTTTGAACTTTTCGGTTTCTTCTTCAGTCCATTTCTTTTTTCTTTCATTTATCTTCTCAACGTAAATTCTGTTAAGTTTTGTAATAAATTTAAAAGTTTCTTTTAAAGATTGAGTAAAAATTAGATTAATACCTTTAAACAACATGAAATTATAAACAATATCTTCGATTTCTTCTTTGCGGTCATGATCCTTAAAATTACCTTCCAATAAGAGAATAAGTAAAGCTTCTCCTTTAAGCTTATGCATAGCTCTCATTTGAGCTATTAATCGCCCATCGTAAATGGAACCATAAAAATCATGATCAATTTCCTTTCTTTCTACGATAATTCCTTTTCCATATTTTTTTGATTTTGGAACAATTAAAACATCCCCCGCTTCTAATGAAGATGTAGTAAATTTTCTTTCTTTTTCCTCAAATAAAGAAATCAGTGAAAATTCACGTTCATCAATAATAATCATTTTTTTCTTCTTCTTTTTTTGTGGTTTTTTGTGGTTTTTTATGGTTTTTTATGGTTTTTTATGGTTTTTTATGGTTTTTTATGGTTTTTTATGGTTTTCTTCTTTTCACAAAAAGAAATTAAAAAATAAAAATAAAAATAAAAATAAAAATAAAAATAATTAAGAAATAAATTGAAAAAAGAATTAATGAGATGTTAAAACGGTTGCTGTAAAATACCATTCACTTCCATTTAATTCAACAGCAACATTATTTGAGTATGTTAGGTAAAAATCACAATAACTTAAGGGTGCAGTTGAATAAACATCGACTGGTTCATCTGGCGGTTCATCCTTTTGAACATCACCATAAGAAGATGTCAGTCCAATAACTCCAATGACGTGAGCATCATCAGAAGAAGTAATGAAACCGCCTTCTTCACTTGGACAAAGTGTATTTGATTTAAGGAAAATTTTGTCTAATCCCCCTAATTCAATAAATTCGGTTGAGGTATGACTTAACCCAGGAGTGGTATCAACACTGGTAAAACCAATAACATCCGCAATTGTTGTCGAAACATTAGTTCCCGTCCCAAATAAAAGTTCAAAATTTCCTGCGGATCCTGTAATTGTTATAAATCCTGTTGTGTTATCTGTGGAAACTGTATAAGTTCGGGTATTTTTAGTCGCTCCATCAAATCCAGCTTTAAGAGCGACTTCAATATTAGAAGAAGTATAATTTCCAGGTGTTAATGAAAAAGAAGCTTCTGAGGTATCTGCTCCATCTGTTTCGGTAAAATCTACACTATAATTAGTCGCATTAACAACATACCAAGTATTTTTGATAATGACACGCGTTAGCCTAAATGTTCGTATTCTAGTATCGCTAGGAAAATTAACATAAAAAGATGATGAAGTCCCGTTAATTCTGTCTCTACTACTAATGACAGCATTTTTTTTAATGGTTGCCATTTTGATTTAAAAAAAACTGAATTTTTCTTATATGAAGTATCTTTTAATAACACAACACAGAAAAAATTGATTGCATATTGAAATTTTTCTCTACAACACAAACAGTTTATTCTTTACGAATTATTCTCTCTTTCTTACGAACTAAGCATCTTAGCAAGATTTATCATTTCTCGTTTTATTCATCATGGAAAAGACTGGATTTATTTTGACCGTTCCTACCAACATCGTTGATGGCGTTGATATTCATTTCATTCGCGGAGAATTCACGAGATCGAGTGATTTCAAAGGAGCTGAATTCAACATTTTGTGGACTCAGCGTCCCACAATCACGATGCTCATTTCGTTCGACCAAAATGACGAAGCCCTCAAGTCTCACTTTGTTTATGACAAGGTTCTTGATGTAGCTGTTAAATACAGCTGTTCGTTCAATCCTTTTGGACGATTTCCTGAAGTGATCAACATGGATTTATTCACCGAAAATCCTCAGGAAGACAGATACAAGACAATGTCTTTCTTGTATGTCGATGTTCCAACTCAAATGGTTGAGACTGCAAAGGCAAACTTGACTGACGAAGATTACGATGGAGACACGTTCTTCATTAAACCTTCTCGTATTAGTGGTGCCGAGATGTTCTGTATTGGTTCTGATGATATCTTCAGCTCTCATCGTGATGCGGATTTTTTCTTGTGGGCAATCTCTGAAGGCTTTCATATGGAATTTCAATCCGAACAATTCATTCATCTTCTTTCTGAGGGTATTGAATTCATGTATCATCGTCAATGCGATGTTCATCAAGGCTATAACGCAACAATCACGAATACCATCATGGAAGAAAATCTCGAAGTTGTGAAACTTGCCGAAATTGAGACATCTTCGTCTCTCACTTCTGAAACCCCTTCTCCAATTTTTGAGGTTGTAAAACTGGAAGAAAAGACCGAAGAAGAAAAGACCGAAGAAGAAAAGACCGAAGAAGAAAAGACCGAAGAAGAAAAGACCGAAGAAGAAAAGACCGAAGAAGAAAAGACCGAAGAAGAAAAGACCGAAGAACTGGAAGAAAAGAAACATTCTACCCCTCCTAGTGATAAATCATATGCTTCTGTTGTTTCTGTTGGTGAGAAGAAACGCGTTTCCGAACCGAGCAAGAAACCTGCCCCACGTAAGAGACCTGTTTCGGCCAAGAAACCCAAAAAACAAACAAAAACAGTTTGTATCAAATCAGAAAATTTTGATGAGATTGAAATTGTTGTCAAACAGCTCTATCACATTGATTTTGTTGAGTATATTGAGAATGAGGATAAGGAAGATGATGGTTATTCTGTTCACGCCACATTCACTCTAAGTGAATTTGTTGGCAATAGCTTTTATGGTTCCATCAAATATGAAAAGAAGTCTGGTATCAAGCCCATTGAGTTCCATTTCCGTGAGAGAACACAAGAAGCGCTCGAAGAGTTATGTTTTTCTTTGGCCAGAGACCGAAATCAAACGATTTACAAGCAATTTGATGTCAGTTTGTTGAATCAAGATTATATCACTGGTGATATGATTAGGAACAAGTATTGCTCAAAATACCTTTCCTTTGCCAAGACAGAAGGAGAAATGTCGAAAACTGAAAAGTTCTACGCAGAAGTTCGTGCTTTCATGGAGAAGACCAAAATGCCCCGCCATATTTCGTTGCAACGTGGTGTTGAACGTTTTTGGAAAGCAGGCACAGAAGACGAAGTTGATGAATGTCCAAGCGAAGATGAGGAAGAAAACTTTGATCGAAAGTATGTTGATTTCAAGAGGAAGTAGGTGTCTTTATGAATAGTTGTAAGAATTGGTAATAAAAATAAAAAATAATTTTTTTTTATTTTTTTTATTTTTTTCAAAGTTCTTTACTCAAACAAGAAACAAGAAAAAACAAGAAAAAACAAGAAACAAGAAAAAACAAAATTAAATACAAAAATAATAAAATAATAAATGTCAGACCCGAGATTAACAACTTTTGGGGTGGTAGTTAATCAATTATCAGGGAAACAACGTGATAAACTTGTTGTTTTTTCTAAAGTAAAATCTAGCTATGACAAACAGAAACAAATTGCGGTTTATCAACCATTAAAAGTAGATGGTAAATCTTATTTTATTGTTCCTAGAAATTGGGCTTTTGCAGAATATCCAGAAGTTAGCCTTTTAATTCCCCCAACCCCAAAATTCAAAAATAAAATTCATCTTGAAACTAAACCAAGAAAATTACAGGAAGATGCTCTAACAAAAATAATTAATTCTTTTCGTGAAAAACATTGTGCTTTTATTGTTGCTGGTTGTGCTTTTGGTAAAAGTCTTCTTTCACTTCTTCTTGTTGAAAAATACCAAAAGAAAACGTTGATTGTTGTAGATAATAAAACATTAATGAGACAGTGGAAATCAGAAGAAATTGAGAAACATTTTAAAGGTTCGGTTAATGTTTATTTTTGGACATCTTCTCATAAAAATACTTGTAATTTCTCTGATGCTCATATTGTGATTGCTACGGTTCAAACTCTCATAAAAGACCGTTATGAGAGAACTGATTTTGATACTTTTAATTTAGTTATTTTTGACGAGGTTCATGTGTTTGCTCCTGAAAAATTCTCAAGAGTATTTCTGAAAATTTCTCCCCGTTATATTATGGGTATTACGGCGGAAGAAGAAAGATCAGACGGTTTAGAAAAAGTTTATGAACATTTTCTGGGAAAACCTACTTTCACTTATCACAATAAAGAAGAAAATGGTAATTTTGTTGATGTTATCCCCCATTTTCTTTCTGGTTATGTGAATAAAATAGAAGAAAAAGAATATATGGACGCTAAATTTGAGCTTGCTCAATGTGCTCCCCGAAATAAATTCATTATTGATAAAATTACAGAAATATTTCCGCTTACCCCTACCTCTTCTCCTCGTAGTGGTATTCTCATTCTTAGTTGTTATCGAGAACATCTGGTTCTCCTTTATTATCTTCTTCTTAAAAGAGATATTAGATATGCCTCAAAATCTGGTATCATTTATGGTGGGTTGGGAGAAGAACAAACCAAAAAATTAAGCAAAAAAGAAATAATTTTCGGAATTGATAAGATTTGCGCCAAATCGTTCAATGCTCCTCATCTTGATACACTTCTTATTACACTTCCATTTAAGACCCTAATCCGCCAAATTTCGGGTAGGGTTGTGCGGAAAAAACATAAAAATAAAGTTCAAATTATTGATTTGATTGATAAAGATTACATACCTTTTAAATTACACTGGATTTATCGTAAAAAGTTTTACGGAACCCGCCCCAAATTCACCATTAAAGAGAGAAAAAAGGATAAGTTCGATGAAGAGGAATAAGAGGAACAAACGAAACAGGAACATTAAAAAGGGTATCAAAAATAGTCAGTGCCGAATTAGCAATTTCTCTTTTCTTTTTTTGGTTCCAATCATCTACTGTAATCATACCATCCTTAAAGGAATAGAAGAAAATTTGGTCTGAAATAATTTTGTTTCGAAATTCAGTAAAAAATAACATATAAATATCAGAGATAATATCTTTTGTTAATGTTCCATATTGTATTTCGACTGTTTCTGGAGTATCGGGAGATCTAACAATGAAATAAAAAATCCGTTTCATAGGTAAATTTCGTCTTGATAAATCTTCAGTAATTGCTTTTATTAAATATTTAGCTAAATCTAAAGAAGAAGGAAACGAAATTAATATAAAAATATTACCATTAGGACTATATGTTGAAAATCCTGCTGAAATATCCATTTTCTTTTCTTCTTATTTTTCTTCTTATTTTCTTCTTATTTTTTCTTGATAATTTACATAATCCTTTAAAATTAAATCTTCTTTCAATTTTAAAAATTAATTATTCATTTAATATTTCCCTAATCTATAATTAAGCCCTAAAAAATTAGAATTAAAAAGAAGGAAGGGAAAAATCATATAAAATGGACGAATATAAAACAGAACGTCAATTGATTGTTAATTATTTGGCTGATATTTATCGTATCCTGTATTTTCTCACAAAAGGAAAAGGAAATGGTTTAATAATTAGCAAACACACAGAACATAAGAAGAAAATACCTGAAATTTTTATTATTCATATCAGAAGTTCAATATTATTGGAAGATTTATTGAGAATTATTATTGTTTTTGGAGAAGGTAAAAATTATACAACTCAATTTGAAGGTGAAAAAGAAAGAAGAAAAGGAGAAAAATCAACATCTCCTTATAAATTTGGTGATAATATCATGATGAAATTTATGAATTTCTTGGATATAAAAATCACATCCAAAATTCATAAAATTATTGCGTTAGGAAAAGTAATCAAAGATATTATTCATTTTACTTTATCTCATAAAAAACATGCAATTCCACAAATTCCAATTTTAATGTTATCTGAAAAAAATGAAATAATAAGAATATCGTTTTTCATCGATGGCGAGTGCTATTATATTTCATCAACAGATGCTTTTTATAAATCCTATTCTTCTCATGAAATGTTTATATGTTCCATGAGAAATGAAAAATCAAATAACATCCATAAAATTACCGAGTTTTTTACATAAAATTAATCTAAAAAATAAAATTAATTTTTAAAAATTACAAATCAAATTCACAGCCACAATAAGCACATTTTTTAGGTTTATTATGATACCATCCACAAAACATGTCAATTTCATATAAATGATCTTCTTTATCACAAATTCTTATACAATCTTCCATTACGTCATGACTAATTAAACATAAACCTTTTTCTAAATTTCTTCCTGTTTTTTCCTTGTATTTCTCAATGAATTCTTCTTTTGTTATTTTTTCATTGTAATAATCAACGATTATAGAAGATTGAATATATTTTTCATTATTAAGAAATTGTAATGATTTTGGTATATTTTCTATTTTTTTGATCGGATTATTCATACACCAAAATTTCAATAATCCTTCAGGTAATCTTTCTATTTTTTCAATTTGATTACCCCAACAATTAAATTCCAATAATCCTTCAGGTAATCCTTCTATTTTTTTGATTTGATTATTACTACAATAAAAATTCATTAATCCTTCAGGTAATCTTTCTATTATTTTGATTTGATTTTGCCAACAACAAAATTCCAATAATCCTTCATATAATCCTTCTATTATTTTGATTCGATTATGTCCACAATTAAATTTTAATAATGAGGCGGGCAATCCTTCTATTATTTTAATTTGATTAAATCTACAATCAAATCTCAATAATCCTTCAGGTAATTTAGGTATTATTTTAATCCGATTAGCACTACAATAAAATTTCAATAATCCTTCAGGTAATCCTTCTATTTTTTCGATTTGATTATTCCAACAATCAAATTTTAATAATCCTTCAGGTAATTTAGGTATTTTTGTTAGATTTTTACCATCTATTCTTAATTCTTTTATTTCTTCAAAATGTTCCCATGAATATAATTCAAGGATAGAACTAAATCTTATTTCCCTTTTCTCTTCTAGTGAAATTTTGGCTAAAATAACCATTTTTTCTTGTATTTCCTTTTTACTTAATGTTAATTTGTCTTTAAAAAGATGATAAAAATCAATAGAATACGCTAAAAATGAACCTTCATTTTTTTTGTTAATAAAACAATTAAAATCTAAAATAGTTAATAAAAAAGAACCGAAAAAATAGAAACGTTAGAAAATTAACAGAAAAAAACAAACAAAACAAACAAAATAAAAAATGGAAAAAGAAAAGAGAGTTTATGTAGAGGGAAACATCGGGGCGGGAAAATCTACTTTTATGAATGAATTATCAAGTAAATATCCTGATATTTTTGCTTCATTTCCAGAAGAAAATGGAGGACGCGCACCCTTTTTACGTAGATTTTATGAAAACATGAAACAGGGCTCTTTTGCTCTCCAAACAAAAATCCTTTTTGATCAAGTAAAATATCCTTATGTTTCAGGTAAAATCAATCTTTATGAAAGATCACCTATTTCTTTGTTGAATATTTTCGGAGAAATGTTGTATAATGATGGTTTATTTTCTGAATATGAATTTAAACTTCATAAGGAAATGGTTGCAGAATTTTCACCAGAGGTAAAGGTAATCGTTTATATTGATACCCCCACAAGGATATGTCATGAAAGAAAAAACAAAAGGAGAGAAGGAAAAACTGCCGATGATTTAGTTCCTTATGATTATATGAAAGAATTAGGAGAAAAATACAGTGAAGTAATACAAAAAATTGGAATGGAAAAGAAAATCAAAATTATACCAATTTATTACAAATATGACATTGAAATTATTAAGGATGAAATTGTCAAAGTTTTCAGCTAATTTTAAAATCTTTAGGAGGAGAATAAAAGAAAAATAACATCAAGAAAAATAGCAAAAATAAAAAATGATTTTTTATTTTTTCTTTTTCTGAAATACATAAAAATACATAAAATACATAAAAATACATAAAAAATGAATGATAGACAACATATACACGAACTTTACACAATAACTAAACTGAAGGTTGGTGATATGAAACCGCCCCTCGAAAAATACCATTTATAGTTCGTAAAAATCGGAGAAAATGGCTTTATAAAGTAGAAAATAGATTTCATATGATCGTTATGAATTTAAGAGGAATTCATAATACTCCTGAACGTGCAAGATCTTTTTTTACAAAATTATCACAAGTATCACAGTCTTTTCAAACAGTGAAATCACACCATATTGTATGGGATATTCCCAATTCTCTTCTAGAAAAAAGTCTTCGAAAACTTGCAAGAATAATACGAAAGAAAAGAATTAAAATAAGAACAATTTATTTCAACAGTATTCCAAGAATAATAGACTATTCTTACAGTAAAATCCTGATTGAAAAAATACTGAATTTTTGTAAAATATTTAACGTAAAATTTATAGTAAAATATCAAACACAAAAACATGGTAATTTTTTACTATATTTTGACACAAAATATATTTATAGTAGATCTTTGAAACCATGTCTTACGATCCAAGAAACAGGAGAAACAATAGTAAAAAACAATATGATGATATGTATATATAAATTTTTACCTGAAAATATAAAAGACATATCACAATGCAGAGTTTTGATCGAAAAGGACGGCGTTAAACACAAAAAAGAGAGAAAATATTTATGTATCGAATTTATACATGAAAATGATGATGTAGAATTATACGAAAAATTCTGGATTTTTATGAGTAATTTTCATGTTCCAGAAAATCTTTCACTCTATGATTTTCGCCGTTGGAAGATATCAAAAACTTTATGATTTTCGCCGTTGGAAGATATCAAAAACTTTATGATTTTCGCCGTTGGAGATACCAAAAATAAAAAAATTAATTTTTTATTTTTATGTTTTTCTTATGTTTTCTTGTGTATTTTTATCAGATAAATTTCATATTTTCCTTCTTCCTTTCTCTTTTCTTCTTCCTTTCTCTTTTCTTATTTCTCCTATCTATCAGCAACAGTTGAAATGTATTCAAGAACTGTTTGATATTTATCTTCAAAATTATGCAATAAAATGGTCATCTTTTCTATTTCTTCAATATTGTCATCATGGTTTAAACGCCAGAAAATTGCACGCATCATTTTCTTCTTTTGTTTGATGTTGTAAATTATCATAAAATTGTTGATAAGCTTAATTTGTGAAATATCAGGAGAATAATCAACAAATTTCTTGAAATTTGTTATCTTGTTCATAACATAAATGATCGTAGAATAACAGCGTTTAGCAAGGAGAATATTCAACATTCTAAAATCAATTTTGACGTTGATTGCATTCTTAAATAAGAATGTAATTGTATCTTCCTTTAATCCGCCCGAAAATTGACTAATGATATAAATAATATCGTCATTATTAAGCTCCGAGATAACATCAAGAAATTTACACATAATACTAAACTTTTCAGATTCCACTCCTGATGAATTTTGCTCTTTTTCTAGTTCTTCCAGTTTTTCTTCTTTTTTTGGTTTTTCTTCTTTTTTTGGTTTTTCTTCTTTTTTTGGTTTTTCTGGTTCTTCTTCTTTTTCTTCTTCTTTTGGTTCTTCATCTTCTTCTAGTTTTTCTTTTGATTTTGGTTCTTTATCAATTAACTCTTTATCTTTTTCTGAGAGAATTTCTTTTTTTAATTGTAAATTACTGTCAAAATCACGATAAACGGTATTCATTACTTCAAGAAAATTGGTAATTCTCCTTGCAGGAATGAATTCATTATGGACACAAATTGGTGTTTCTTCTTCCTTTTCCCCTTTTTCCCCTTTTTCCCCTTCCCCTTCCTCCTCAATTATTTTTTTGACCTTTTCCAGTAATTCTTCGTGTTTTGTTTTAAGGGCGAGTCCAATTATTTTAGGACGATAAAAATCACTAGTAATTAACAAATTAAACAAATCAAGGCCAATTCCGTTCCATGAAACAACACATTGTTTGGCTAAAATGAATAGTTCATTATGTTTTGTCGCTGGGGTTATGGGATAAAACTTTTCACGAATAAAATCAATCATATGAGGATTACCAGAAATATAAGCTCTTTCTATAAATTCAAAACGTTGAGTAATTGAGAAAATATCCTTCAATATTTTCTTGGAAAAGATATACTTAGCCAGTTCAGTTTTACCCCCCTCAATAATTCTATTAATCCAGACATAAGTGAAAAGGTGTGAAGGTTCCCTATCAACAATAAAACAAAGTGGATTAATAAAAGAACCAAGTTTTTTCATTGGTTTTTGACCGCCGATAGAATAAATTTTACAAGCTTCTAATTTTTTATTCAATTTCATTTTATTCTCGTATTTTTTGAGTAATTCTAAAGCAATTTTTTCTTCCTTAAACTCGATAAGAATTGATATAATAAACTCGGCATCAAAACCATAATGCTCACGGCACAATTTAGCAATACGTCCCATATAAGTTTCTTTACCTTCATATTTTTCAAGAGAGGAACAGAAGAATTTGCAAGAATGTAAATAAGTAATAAGAGTATTAATATCCAATTTTTTAAACAAGACATTAACGAGATTTTCACCTTGACAATCTGGAGAAGATGTAAGATTACACATAATTTCCTTATAATTTTCACATTTATCCATGAATTTACTGACAAAATCTTCAGGTTTCTTAACCATTAAATGTTCGGCAAAAATCTTCCAACATTCTCTGATTTCTGGGGCAGTAAAATATTTCTCAAGTTTTTTCTGATTAATGTTTGTTATTTTATTTTCATGGACTTCTTCTTCAAAATCTTTAAGAGAAATATAAGCTTTATCCTTAGGGGTTTTCATCATTTTTTTCTTGTTTTTTTTCTTGTTTTTTTTCTTGTTTTCAGGTAAAATTTTCTTGTTTTTTTTTCTTGTTTTTTTTCTTGTTTTCAGGTAAAATTTTCTTGTT
>Ga0233447_1001060_pt1 | contig 25103 bp, 21 predicted proteins | sample SI_124_October20_3_FD_183014 | JGI IMG/M metagenome (GOLD analysis project Ga0233447, IMG submission 183014) | Seawater microbial communities from Saanich Inlet, British Columbia, Canada - SI_124_October2016_135_MG | ecosystem: Environmental > Aquatic > Marine > Inlet | place: Canada: British...
GCTCTCCTAACGGTGTGGATAAGGCCTTGCCAAGTAATTGCTGCATATTTTGAGACTTTCTTTGGTCGGAGAATCTCAAAGTATGAATCACTTCAGGGCTTTATCCTATTAAGTCGGGTACTGTGGGAAACGACAATCTTTATCTTTCGAACCATGTGGGAAAATGGTTATCGAACGTACGGGCATTTTGCTGACATCGTGTCCCGCAAAGTTTTGCAGGACATGATTACGGATGACCCGGAAGTTCCGGGTATCAGCCAGGCAGACTTTGACAAGACCTGGGAAAATTATCTGACACCGGTCGATCTTAAACGCATCGATATTGGCGGTGGCTTGATCCATGGCATGGCTGAAGACTTTAGCGACGACACCTCAAGCAAAATCATCCTTTCCCATACCGCCCTGAAACTAACTGATGCACAAAAGGAAATTGGTTCAGGTGCTGCTTTTGGTACCGTTGAGACCTTGATCCCGAACTACCAGAATTATAGCCGCCGGGACGCTTTTAATTACCTCAAGGCCTATTTCCCGACCGTGGCGTCCGATCAATTACGGATATTGCTGAACAGCCCGGTGCAACGCTTTAATCCAGAAACCATAATCATCCGGGAAGGCGAAGAAAGTGAATACGTCAACGTTATACTGACCGGCAATGTTGAGATGATTCAATCGGACGAAGAAATCCATTCGTCATTGTCCTCAGGTGCCTTGCTGGGAGAAGACACGGCATTGCATGGTTTGCCGTCCATGCAAACCTACCGCGCCAGCAATTTTGTCTGGTGCCTGCGTATTCCGCGCACTCTGTATCTGGCATTCGTGACCAACAATAATCTCTTCGCGGATATCTCGCACCTTCAGGAACGCCGGGAGTTTCTGCAACGTATCAGCCTGTTTGAAGAAGCCATCTCCTATGGCGTTTTGAACAGGATTGCCGCTGCCAGCAAAATCAGCTTTCACGAAGCCGGCACACAGCTGAATGGACTTCCTGAAAGTGCCTTGATGATCGTGGAAAATGGGCAAGCTTTGCTGGGGGACGGTTCAGGCGTCAAAGCCCCCTTTGAAATCGGGGCGTTTTTTGGCGAAGAGATTTTGTTTGGCAAGGAATTTGACTACAGCCTGGATTTTGAACAACCAACGCATCTTCTTGGAATTCCTTTCGACGTGGTCGATCAAATACCCATCGTGCGCTGGAAGTTGTTCGAGCATTTGACCGGACGGGCTACCTGATCAGCGCGCCTTCATCGGGAAATCAACGACGCTGTTTTTAATAAAATGGCTTTCAATGAAACCACATTATCGATAGTCGTGACGGGCCCTCAAGCGTAAAACGGCCAGCACCATATCCAGGGATGGTGTTCTCACATTTGCAAACCTGCCCATTTCACAAATGGCTCCCAGAATAGCGTCCAGTTCCATCGGTCGTCCGGCTTCCAGGTCCTGCAACATTGAGCTTCGATGGTTGCCAAGAGCGGCAGCCTGATCGATCCTGTTTTCAATGCTTCCCTCGAATTCACCGCCCACTGCTGTGCCGACATCGCAGATTTCGCGCATCATCATGGCGGCCAGCCTGCGCATATCCGGATCTGTAGCCAGGGTTCTCTGATTTGCACGGGTCAAGGCGCTCAGTGGATTGAAAACGGCATTACCCCAGATTTTGTTCCAGACATCGTTGCGGATTGTCCCTGATACCCGGCCGTCAAAACCAGCCTTGTTCAAAAGTTCTGCCATCCATAAACAGCGTTCTGACATCTCGCCCGTGGGTTCGCCGACTGTAAACCGGTTTCCGTTGACACAACGTACAACACCTGGCTCACGCACTTCTGCCCTGTAGTCGATGGTGGCACCAATTGCCCGTTCCGGCCCGATCCGCCGCCAGACGTCGCCACCAGGATCGACACATTCGAGCGGTCTGGTTTTCTCCTGCGCCTGCAAGCCATAATAATACCACCAGGGAATGCCATTCATGGCTGTCACCACACTGGTATGTTCGCCGAGTAACGGCTCAATGTTGGCCCCAGCCAGTGAGATCGCCTTGACGCTGATAATCACATAATCCTGGGGTCCGAGTTGATGGGGATCGTCGGTGGCCGTGACCTGCACCGTATGGCTGCCATTTTCATCTTCAAAACGAAGGCCATTTTTCTTCATGGCATTTAGATGGGCTCCCCGGGCGATCAGGGAGACATCAATGCCTGCCTGCGTCATTCGGCCACCCATAAAGCCGCCAATCGCGCCCGCACCAAAAATACAAACTTTCATACCGCATCCGTAACAGAATCCAGGACCGATTTTATTAGTAACACAAATAATCCTGGTTCACTGACAAAATTCGCCAACATTGTCGATTGCCTCAAATTTGCGGATGTCATTTATCTGGCAAAATAGTTTTCCTGTTGGCCAGTGTTAAGTTTTCGATTATTCACCTGAAAAATGTTTCCATCGGTAAATAAACCACCGAAAATGAAAACAACAACTGAATACAAACCAATAATCCAAATTATTTTGTAATTACACTTGATGATTGTGCAATCTGCTCATAATGCTTTGCAGGGAATTTCTCATTTTTGAAACAGAAGCATCGTTACTTCCATGTGTGAGGGTTCATTATAAGACCGCTATTTTCCTGAGGAGCGCCGAATGAAATTGCGTGAGCTACTTGATCAGGTCATTCGAACAACGTTGGACGGCCAACATGAAAAGGCCCTCTCGACGTGGACGACAAACCGTCAATGTACACCTGCGGAATGTACGAACCAATCGGGCTCGGGTTTGTGTCAGGAAATTTGCCTGTTGCCAAGGTTGCTGGAGATGTCGCTTGTTTCCAATCGCGACAATGCCTATGAAGCCTATCGGCAGCTGAAGGAATTTACTGACCGTCAGCGCAAGTAACGGACACCATCAAAATGTACCCCTGATTGGATGATCGATATGCTGGAACATACCAATGCCTGTCCGGTTTAAACCGAATGGCCTCGCCTTATAGGAGCATTGTTTTTCAAGGCCAGCGATCATCCGTTGTTTCTGAAAGGAGTTGAAACTTTTCCGGGCGGTACCAAGCTTGTCGGGAACCCTCTGGGGTCTTTGCGACGGCACTTTGATAGCTTTTGGCTGCGGGATTCGGCATACTGCCAGAGATAATATCATGGTTGATATGGCAGGGCAGGATTATGGAAATGGCAGACAAGACCGGTGACAAAACCGTTCTCGTTGTAGATGACGAGCAACTTTTTCTCGATTTTCTCAGCTCTATTATCGATCAGGAACATGCCGTGCTCACGGCAGATAATGGTGCGCAAGCGATTGAAATTGCCCGAAAGTTTTGTCCTGACCTTATTTTGCTGGATGTCGAAATGCCTGATTTACATGGCTTTGACGTCTTGCGTGCCCTCAAGGCTGATCCCATTACTGCCGATATTCCGGTCATATTTGTAACGGCTACAAATTCCGCAAGCGCTGAGGTAAAAGGGCTTGCTATTGGTGCTGTTGATTATATTACCAAGCCTTTGGTGCCGATCATTGTCAGCGCGCGCGTCAACAGCCAACTCGAACTCAAGGCGCAAAGAGATTTTCTGCGCCAGCTGGCAGCTCTGGACGGACTGACAGGTATTGCGAACCGCCGGGCATTCGATGAGGCCCTGTCCATGGAATGGCGACGTTCGCAACGCAATGAAACTCAATTGTCACTGATCTTTGTCGATATTGATCACTTCAAGGCTTACAACGACAGTTATGGCCATCTGGAAGGCGACGACTGTCTGAAGCGGTTCGCTGGAGCCCTCGAAAAATGTCTTCAACGTCCTGGCGATATTTTCGCCCGTTATGGCGGTGAAGAATTCGTTTGCCTGATGCCTGATACGGATATTGAGGGCACACAAGATGTCGCAGAAAAAAATGCAGAAGGCCGTTAAATGGTTGGACATCTCTTGTGCTCCATCTGTGGGGAATGGTTTGTTGACGGCGAGTTTTGGTTTGGCCACGACTGTCGCCAGCGATAGTCAAAATGTGAATGACCTCATTGCCAAGGCCGATTCTGCCCTTTACGAAGCCAAGAAAAATGGGCGAAACCGTATTGTCCGGGCTCAGGTATAATGGCTGGGAAAGGGCAGCGAGATATGTCAGCAGATACATCTTTGGAAGAGAGAGTGATCAACCTGGAAGCGCAAATTGCCATGCAAAACCGTACGATCGACGAGTTAAGTGATGCCCTGGCCGATCAGTGGCAGAAAGTCGATACATTGAGCCGCCAGGTTAACAAGCTGAACGACCGTCTGGCAGCGACGGAAGGGGATCTGCATACAGTCTTGCCACAGGACCGCCCACCGCCTCACTATTGAGGGGCCTGTCTGTACGCTGAATATCAAGGCGGAAGTCTTTCAGTAAGCGGCAATTTGCCACAGTGAAAAGTCCGATCGTTCAATGTATTAAGCGAAGATGGGGCGCTAGGATTTACCGTTCGAATTCAACATGAACTTTCCTTGCGAAGCTTAGTTATGACATTTTCAGTATTACAGATCAGAACAGCTGCCCTGTTAACAGGCTTGCTGGTTTTGGCTGTCGACCTTCAACTGCCGCTGGGCGTTGCAGCGGGTGTGCCCTACATCGCAGCTGTCATGTTGGGGTTGTGGCTGCCGTATCGACGTGATGTCATTATCATTGCCGCCCTGTCATCTCTTGCGACAATGCTCGGCTACCTCTATTCACTTGATGCCGGCATTCCCTGGATGGTCTTATTCAATCGTTTGCTGGCACTGCTTGCCATTTGGGCCTGCACTGGTGCGATTCTGCTGCAAAAGAAATCTGCCGAGCAGCTTGAAGCGGCAAAAAAACGCGCTGAATCCTTACTCGAAATTTCCGAAGCTATTGTCGTCGAGCTTGATACCGATTTGTGCATTGTGGATATCAATAAACAGGGCGGCAGTGTTCTCGGTTACAGCACCGAGGTGTTAATCGGAAAGCCATGGCTAGACGTTTCCGTCGCGAAGGAAAACAGGGCCAGACTTATGGAGAGCTGGTCGGATGTTCTTGCGGGCAAAACTACCATGCCTGCAGTCTTCGAAAGTACGCTGCGGTGCAGATCAGGTGAACGCAGATACTTCATGTGGCACAGCCATTTTTTTCGGGACGGCAAGGGAAATATCGTTACATCACTGTATTCAGGTCAGGATATAACTGCACTTAAAATTGCGGAATCTGATTTACGGCTGGTGAACGAAAATCTGGAAAACAGGGTTGAAGCGAGGGCGCGGGAGTTGCGTCTGATTACCGACTTGTTGCCGGTACTGATAACCCGGTTCGATACAAACGAAAAATATATCTATGTGAACCAAATCACTACGAATTGGTTGGATGCCCAAAAAACTCCACTCCAGGGTAAATCCATCCAAGAGGTTGTTGGTCAGGTAAACTACGCACTTTTGCAGGACAAGATTGCCCGTTCAATCGCAGGCGAGGCTCAAGATTTTGAGGAGACGATCAATTTCCCGGACGGAAAACAGCGGGAAGTTCGCATTCAGTATATGCCGGATATCAATGATGCGGGCGACGTCACGGGTGTGATCGGCCTGGTTATTGATATGACTGAGCGGCGACGGACTGAACGATCCCTTGAAAGAAGTGAAAGAAGGTACAGGACAATTTTTGAATCCGGTAACGTTGCAATTATTCGCACCGCGCTGGATACCGGAGAAGTTCTTGAAGCCAACGAACGGGAGGCCCGATTATTGGGCTATTCTGACAGTGATGACTTGATGACGAACTATGTGGCAAGCGAGCACTGGTTCAATGCCGCAGAGCGGGCCGCGTGGATTGAAATGTGTGAGCGCGGTGGTTTGGGTCGGGATGCCGAACTCCGCATGATGAACCGCCAGGGGGGAACCATCTGGCTGCAGACATCTTCCGTATTTAATGCTGACGAAAATTATGTAGATGTCATATCTGTTGATATTACAAAATTGAAAGAACAGGAGCTGAAAGTTCTGGCCGCCCGAGAAGAAGCTGAATTTGCCAACCGGGCAAAATCTGACTTTCTGGCTAATATGAGTCACGAACTTCGCACACCCCTGAACGCCATACTTGGCTTTGCCGAGATTATTAAGACGCAACTCTTGGGGACCAATATTGATGATCGGTATGTTGAGTATGCAGGTGATATCCATGACAGCGGCGCACATCTGCTTTCCATCATCAATGATGTCCTGGATTTGTCGCGCATTGAAGCTGGAAAATCCAATTTACATTTAGAGCAAATAGACATCAAGAATCTGGTTGATAGTTGCGTCAAACTTGTAAATGGTCGCGTTCAGGAATCCCGGCAAACATTAACAATAGACGTGGAGGTGCCAACATATCCTCTTGTGGCGGACGAGCGGATGCTCAAACAAATGCTGTTGAACCTGTTGTCGAATGCCAACAAATTTACGCCCACGTCAGGACACATATCAGTTCGCGCGAATAAAACGGCAAACGACAGATACGAATTGACTGTTGAGGACAATGGTATCGGTATCGCCGAAGAAGACCTGCCCCGGATCATGAAGCCATTTGGCCAGGTTGAGGACGCTTTCACCAAGCAGTTTGACGGCACTGGACTTGGCCTGCCATTGGTCGCCTCACTGGCAGGTCTGCATCAGGGAGGCCTTTCAATCAACAGCAACCCAGGCGAAGGAACATCGGTAACGATTTGGCTGCCCCTGAAAATGGCATCGTAGACCAGAGCGATTCCGACTTAAACGGAATCGCTTCTGAGCTAATTTTCGGCGCATACCTTAAGTTTGAAGCAACGCTGCGTTTCCCTTAAGCCCGGAAATGCTCCTGTGGAAAGCGGGTTGGCTACTCTGCGCTTCCCAGCGGCAGGAAAACAGTAAAAATTGTACCGTTGTTTGGCTGGCTAACAACTTCTATTGATCCATTCATCAATTGCAGAAGCTGTTTGGTTATCACCAAGCCAACCCCTGTACCCTCAACAACGCTTTGCTCCGCGCCCAGCCTGTTGAAGGGCTGGAAAAGTTCGTCAATGCGGCTTTCGGGAATCCCTACTCCTGAATCAGCGATGGCGATGGATACCTGCCCATCAGCAAGGGGCGGGACCGAGATCGTCACCATACCTCCCTCCCGATTATACTTGATGGCATTCGATAACAGGTTCAGGACAACCTGCTTCAAACTGACTTCGTCAGCCGCAACAATACAATCCTCGAATGTCGCCAATTCCAGCGTTAGATCAGCTGCCCTTACCTGAGGAGACATCAGATTAGAACAATCTGCAAGCATGTCCCGCAGAGAGAGGTTTTCGATTCTGAGTTCTACTTTGCCAGCCTCGATACGGGATAAATCCAGAACATCGTTGATCAATTCAAGTAAATGATTGCCTGCATTGCTGATCTGTTGAGCACTTTCCATCTGATCATCGGTCAATGGACTATCCGGATCGGTCATCAATATCTGACTGAAACCCAGCACCGAATTCATGGGTGTTCTCAATTCGTGACTCATACTGGACAGAAATTCGGATTTTGCCAAATTGGCCTTTTCAGCAATCGCCCGGGCGCTCTCAATCTGATAGAGAAGCTGTTGCTTTTCAGTGATATCCCGCACGATGCCGGTAAACATAACCGCTTCGTCAATCTTCATTTCACTGATGGAAAGCTCCATCGGAAAGCTCATGCCATTTTTGTTCAAGCCAACCAGTTCCCGGCCCCGCCCCATGACCCTTGCTTTCCCTGTCGTCAGATAGGCGTTGATATATCCATTGTGACGGCCCCTGTAAGGCTCAGGCATCAACATATTTACATTCAGGCCAATCACTTCTTCGGGCAGATAACCAAATATTTTTTCCGCCGCCGGATTAAAGGAATGGATAATGCCCCTGGCATCAATTGTGACGATGCCGTCTACAACAGTTTCCACAACAATATCCGCCCGTCGGGCTTGAAACCTGATTTGTTGCAGATCAATCTCTCTTTGTAACGCGGCCTTCCGGACATCTGACAAGGCCTGGCGTAACTTGAACTGATCTACGATTACTGCCGCCATGTCAGTCAAAAACTCTCGTTCCTTTGCCGCAAGCTCGCGTGGTTTGTGATCAATGACGCAAAGGGTGCCAACCCGTATATCGTCTGTCAGGGACAGGGGAACCCCGGCATAGAACTGAATATTAAGATCCCCAGTTACAAGCGGGTTGTCTGTGAACCGATCATCTTTGGCTGTATCTGAAACAACAAATGGTTCATCTTTCAAAATCGTATGCGCACAAAAGGCGATATCACGATGAGTTTCTTGCGCCTCAAGGCCGTGACGTGATTTGAACCACTGGCGCTCTTCATCAATCAGCGTAACGAGGCATATTGGCACATCCAGATAATTTGCAGCTGCCCGGGTTATTCGGTCAAACGCCGGTTCAACTGACGTATCGAGAACATCCAGGGCCCTAAGGGCTTCAAGTCGGGCAGACTCATTTGCTGGCAATGGCGCTTTGGACAATCGATCAAACCTTTTGGAGGGCGATAAAATAAATTTCAATTAATCTGACGATATTACCAGCATGCTGCATACAGTTAAACCAGGTAGTTTTGATGGGGCAGGAATAGCTTTTCAGAACTTGAGGTATCGTAGCGAAAATGCTGGAATAGCACTGAAATGTCCTATGGAACACATTTCCATGACAGGCGGGTCCATTGCAGGCAGGAGAAATCAGCAAATGCGGGTACGCTCACAAACAATATTGAAGCCGGTAATTACAGGGCTTGTTGCCGTGATCCTGGTTGGAATATTATCCATTTCGACGGTTCAGGCAGATATGAAAACAGGCCTTGAGGCCTTTGCCGTCAAGGACTATAAGCGCGCCTACCGTGAATTTGAGGCGGCCTGGAAGGTGGGCGACCCTGCCGCCGCCTACAACATTGGCATGATGTATGACGGCGGCTATGGGGTATCCAATAGTCACATGGAGGCTACCCGCTGGTATCGACTCGCAGCTGATCGAGGCATTGTCGAGGCCATGAATGTGCTTGGGATTGCCTATATGCGTGGTAGAGGCGTGCGCGAAGATTTCCATGCGGCACTGGAACTATTCTTCAAAGCTGCCGCCCTGGGGTACGCGCCGGCCCAATACAGTCTTGGCGCCTTGTATTATTCGGGACTTGGGCCACTTAAAATCAATGCGGCCAAGGCAATAGAGCTTTTTACGGAATCAGCGAATGCCGGCCATGCGCCGGCCCAGTTTGCCGTGGGACAGTTGTTGCTTGAGGATAATGTTGTTGAGGTCGACAAAATTGCAGCCTGGCAGTGGCTGGCGCTCGCCCTGGAAGGTGGTCAAAGAATGGCCAGACGTCCCTTCGACAAACTCACGGCGCAAATGACACCCGCTGAATTGTCTGAGGCGAAAACAGCCCTGAAGGAGATCAGAGCATCTCGCCCAACCCAATCACAAGCCAAATCAAATTCAAAATCCATGGAGATAAACAAGTCAGAATGAAAACCGGGTTTATTGCAGCGACTGCCGTTGTTTCTATATTTTCTGTTACATCGATGATGCTCATCGTACCGGCCAACGCCGATAATCAGGAAAACAATTCCCGATCCGTCGCCATGAAGACACTTGGCAAGAACATGAAAACAATTGGCAGGGCCGTGAAATCAGGCAACATTACGCCCGACCTACAGGCGCGCGCTGAGGAGATAAAAGAGATTTCCGGACGGCTGATTTCACTGTTTCCCAAAGGCCAGGAACTTCCCGACAGCCGGGCCAAACCGGAAATATGGTCAGATGCTGCCGGTTTCAAAAAATCCAATGACAAGTTTACTCTGGCCGCTAATGCCTTGGTCGCAGCGCTGAAGACCGGTGATGCCGGGGCCAGTAAATCCGCTCTGAAGGCGACCGGTAAAAACTGTGGTGGATGCCACAAGGCCTACCGATTGCCGAAGAAGTAAAAATCAGAATTTAGCGCTGCGGCATTTTAGGGAACGTCGGCAGGGATTTTTCTTCGCCATCCCAGGCTACAGCACTGTCCGTATAGATCAGGGCTTTTGGCTCAAAATCTGCTGGCGTATCCAGGCTGCCTGCCCGGACAACTGCCGCCGCCGGATTGCCACTGCCGACGCCATAAATCGGACTGGCACAGACGGCACATACATAGCGGGTCATTTTGTTGCCGCTGTCGGCGTCATAGGAAAAATCAGACAATTCGCCCGTGACATTAAAGGCATCCAGGGGGACCAGATAGTTTGAGGCATGCCCGGTGCCGCTGAACTTCTGGCAGTTTGTGCATTGGCAATGCCCGCCCCACATGGGTGCTGCGGTTACCGTGTATCGAACGGCACCACATTGACATCCGCCCTTAAATGAATCGCTCATGACAGCCTCCCTGATTGAAAATAACAGCGCACAGATTGCCCGCCAATTCGCAAAGGAGCAAGTCTGATCGCGAAAAAGCGATTACCCGAAAAAACTATTAAAGGAACGAACGACGGATCAGGTTCAGGCCCATCAGCAAAAAGAAAAACAGGATCAGTTTCTGAAATCGTGCCGCGTCAACCCGGCGGCGGACGACTTCCCCCACAGAAAAACCCAGCAGGGTTGGCACGATCATCGTCAGAGACATCAATCCCAGTTCTCTGGTCATCAGGCCATTTTGCCAATAGCCCAGAAGTAAAGGCACGCTGCCAACAAACAGTAACAGGCCGGAGGCGCGCACAAAATCCTCTTTTTCGAGCCGGCGGGAAATGAAATAGATCAACATGGGCGGCGACCAGATGGCCGTAAGCCCCCCCAAAACCCCTGAAAGGCTGCCCGCCACAATCTGGGCCAGGCGATCAAAACGCGGGGGTAATTCCGGCGGGCGAACAAATAAACTTGTCAGGGCAAACAGCGCAACTGCACAGCCGAGAACAAAAATTAGTGACGTCGTTGGAATATGGACAGAAAGACCGGTGAACAACCACAAGACTACTGCAAGAGCGACCGCGAAGGGCCAGAAGACCTTCAAGGTTCGTTTGACCTCGCCTGTCCGATAGACCTGCCAGATGTTAGTGAAAAAAATTGGCATAATCGCCAGAGCAATGGCCGCCCTTGGGTCATAAACCTGACCGAGTAGCGATATGGACGTCGCCGGCAGGCCAATGCCAATGGTCCCTTTGATTGTGCCGGCAAAAAAATAGACCGCCAGGGCAACCAGAAAAAATTCGTCAAACATGAAGCGCGATCATGATTCAATCATCGGCAAAGTTTTCCGCAGCTCATTCTTGGCAATTTTCTCCAGCGTAGAGCGCGGCAGCTCGTCGACAATAAAGACATCTCGAACGACCTTGAAGTCAGCCAGGTTTTCCTGGCAGGTCTTGATGATCTTGTCTCCGAGATCGTCGGGTGCATTCTCCTGGGGGATGACAAATACGACGGGCACTTCGTCCAACATGAAGTGTTTTTGACCGACGACGGCGCATTCCTTTACCAAACCGGTTTCAAGTATAACCAGTTCAATTTCGGACGCGGCGACATTTTCAGCACCGACCTTGAGCATATCCTTCTCGCGGTCGCCAAAATACAAGTCACCATTTTCACCCATGATGATATAGTCGCCGGTTTCAAACCAGCCATCGTCGTCGAAGGCATTCTCGTTTGCTTCCGGGTTTTTGAAATATTCCTTGAACAAGCTCACCCCGCGCACGCCGCGAATATACAATAGACCGCGCTCCCCTGGCTTGATGAAATTGCCGTGCGGGTCACGAACTTCGATATCATAGCCAGGCGATACCCTGCCGATACTCATACTCTCGCCGGGGTGATCAATATCACCGACGATACCGTGGGTAATCGTTTCAGTCATGCCCCACCAGCCGAAGGTCGGAATGCCATAGGTGGTTTCCACGTCAATCATGCGAATGGCCGGGTTCCAGAAGCGGAAACTGTGGTCAGGTGGTGGGTCCTGACTGAGCAGCGCTTTCACACAAAAGGGGATCAGTGACGTCCAGGTGCATTTGTACTTGCGCGCAGTGGGCCAAAACCTGGATGCCGAAAATCTTGGCTGCACGACAATGGTGCCGCCCACCCAGAGCGACCCCAGCATGGAATAGGATTGTGCATTGGTGTGAAACAGGGGCAGAAAGGCAAGCGTAATGTCATCTCCGGAAAGCCGCATGTGGCTGGCGTTCATTTGCGCGCCCCAAATGGTATTGGCGTGGGTCCAGAGCACGGCCTTGGGTCGCGATGTGGTGCCCGACGTAAATTGAATGCCCAGATTGGCGAAGGGGTCCGGCGCACGAACAGGGCACTCACCTTGTTCAACCAACAATTGGGCAAAGGCTGTATATTCAACAGCCGGCGCGACTTCTGCTACTTCTCCGGCGTTGTTGTCGGTCACCACCAGGAAACGGATTTCTGGTGCACAATCCTGCACCATTTCAGCAAATCCAGGCTGGGTAATCGCCGCCACTACCCCGGCATGATCAGAAAAATAGCTCATATCACGGGCCACAGAACGGGTGTTGGTCGATACGGCAACGGCCCCGATGTGGGCGCAGGCAAACCACGAAATCATGAATTCCGGACTGTTATCCAGATGCAGCAAGACGCGTTCACCGGGTGCTATGCCCCGGTTGTGCAAGGCAGCGGCGACCGCTTTGACGTCACGTCCGAATTCCGCATAGGACCAGCGCCTGTCCTCACCTTCGAACGGGGCCCAGATCAGAAACGGATTATCCGGCGTTCGTTCAACCCAAAGGTTCAATAACCAGGGGACGTCACGACCTTCAACCATGGCCTTGTGGGATTGCTCAATTGATTGGCTCAGGGGCACGTCGGGATCCTCGTGTTGAATTATTTGATTTCGAGTCTGATCGACAATCTACTACAAGGCAATCCTTGAAGGCGTCAAATAAAAACAAGCCGCCACGGTATCAAGGGAATAGCCAAATGATAGGGAAGTTTATTGATTCATCACTACATTGGGGTGGAAAAATAAAGTATCATATCGATTGAAGCAGGACTAATTGTCGCAGAGACCGGCATGTCGTCAGGTCGCGTGCATCGCATTTGCAAATGGTCAAAGCAGGATGTCATACGAAAACCCAACCTCTGACAAGACGAAAGGTTCGCGAAACCGACGCGAAGAAGCGCTTTCGATGTTGGCTGGCGCAAGGGGGCCCCAATTTACATTTCTGCAAACGGCCCTTAACGCACTCGCGTTAGGTCTGGACTGCGAGATTGCGGCAGTTGGTGAAATCAGTGCCGACAAAAGAAAATTCCAGCCACTGGCTATCTTGAATGGCGGCGCGTTTATTGACCCCGTTGCATTCGACATAGCGGGCACGCCTTGCGAAGAACTCTATACATCCCCGGAGGATGTTTCCCACATCTGTTACAGTGAAGGACTTTGCGACCTGTTTCCGCTTGATCAAATCTTGCAGGCTTCAGGTGCGCAAGGCTATCGGGCCGAGCCTGTTCGGGATGTCGACGGCGATATTTTTGGTCATGTGTATGTCATCGATAACAAGCCAATGGCAATTGATGATGAAAGCACGATGTTCTTTCGTCTGGTCAGCCAGCGGATTGGTGCCGAAATCAACCGGTGGCGGGCTGAATCCGCCAGAGAAACCAGTGAAATTCGACAACAGGACCTGCTGAACAACACATCTTCGGTCATATACATCAAGGATGCGGATGGCCGTTATGTTTTTGTCAACCAGACATTCGAAAAGCTGTTTCACATCAGCAATAAAGAGGTTAAGGGGAAAACAGACCATGACCTGTTTCCGAAAGAGAAGGCGGATATCTTACGGGCCAACGACCTTAAGGCGCTGGAGTCGGAAGAGCCTCAGGAAATAGAGGAGATCGTACCTCACGACGATGGGCTCCATGCTTATATCTCTGTCAAATTTCCACTCAAGGATAAATCCGGTCAGGCCTATGCGGTTTGCGGAATTTCCACAGACATTACGGAACGCAAGCAGGCAGAGGATGAACTAAGGTCAAGCGAAAATTCCTTGCGCGAAACCAAGCGGCTCCTTGAAGGTGCAATTCAGAGTTTTTCAGATGGCTTCGCTCTGTTTGATGCTGATGATCGCTTTGTCTTTGCCAACGAATTTTATCTGACGGCCCACAAGGAAGTTCGCGATATCCAGGTGCCTGGCACGCCTTTTGAAGCTATCGTCAATAAACTTGCTGAAATCGGTTTTTACGGAAACTCACCGGACGAAATCGAAGAGTGCATTCGGGTGCGGCTCGAACGTTTTAGAAACGGCGAAACCTTTGAATATGAAATGGCGGACGGCCGTTGGTACCAGGTTAATCAATACGAGGCCAGCGGTGGTGGAAAATCAATTGTCCGCACAAATATTACCAAAATAAAGGAAGCTGAAACCTTGCGGCTGGAGGCTGAAAGTCGGTTCCGTGCCATCATCGACAATTCACCGGCTCCAATATTTTTCAAGGATCTCGAGGGTCGCTTTCTAATTGCCAACGCCAAGCACGAAGAGGGCTTCGATGCAAAAGCCAGCGAACTAATTGGAAAAACGTCACAACCTTTCGTCGGTGAAGACGCGTATCAAGCCATCGTCCAGCAAGATCAGGAAGTTATGCGGACAAGGAAGGTTGTCACCAAAGTCCATGCTTTCTCCGGTCGAGAATTTCTCACAATCAAGTTTCCGGTTTTCAACGCACAAGGCGAATTGCTCGGCTTGGGCGGGATAGACACAGACATTAGCGAGTTGCGGCAAGCTGAAAAGGCCTTGGCACAAAGTGAAGCCCGGTTCCGGGATTTTGCCGAAGCTTCTTCAGACTGGTTTTGGGAAATGGACCAGAAAGGAAGGATTACCTGGCAGTCCGAAATTCACGGCACCAGCGTTTGGCTAGCCCGAAAAACTGTCATTGGCAAAACCAGACAGGAAGTCGCCGGGCAATATCTGTCTGATACAGACTGGCAGCCCTACCAGAATGCAATTTCAGGGGAGCTGGAATTCAGGAATTTTGAGTATTGTTACGAAGGTACGGACAACAGTCTTCTCCACGCCAGAATCAGCGGCAACCCCATTTACGACGAAGACGGAAACTTTTTGGGTCATCGCGGTGTCGCCAGCAACATTACGGAACTCAGAGAGGCGGAGGAATTGCTGCGCAAGGCCCAAAAAATGGAAGCCGTTGGGCAACTGACAGGTGGCATCGCCCATGATTTCAACAATCTGATGGCTGTCATGATTGGCAATGCAGAAATGCTTGTGGACATCGTTGAGCATGATGAAAATGCGAAACAAAATGTTGAAGCTATCATTCGTTCCATTGAGCGGGGCTCGTCTCTAACAAGCCGTTTGCTCGCTTTTTCACGCCAACAATCATTGTCACCAATTGCCGTGGATGTGACTCAATTGATTGTCGATCTGGAGGATATGTTGCGCCGAACACTGGGCGAAGCAACGGATCTGCAAGTGGAATCCGTAGCAAATCTTTGGCATGCCCTGATTGATCCCCACCAGCTTGAGAGTGCGTTGCTTAATCTGGCGATCAACGCCCGCGATGCTATGCCAGGTGGCGGAACCCTGGTAATCGAAACAAGCAATGTTACATTTGATACGGACTATGCAAAAGCTCACGAAGAAGTCCAGCCCGGTGAATATGTGGTCATTGCCGTCAGTGATACGGGCAGCGGCATGGCGCCAGACGTTCTGGAGAAGGTCTTTGAGCCCTTTTTTACGACCAAAGATGTTGGCAAGGGCAGCGGCCTGGGACTAAGCATGGTGTACGGTTTGGCCAAACAGTCCAACGGACATTTGACGATCTATAGTGAGGTTGGCCAGGGAACAACGGTTAGACTCTATTTGCCACGTGGACCTGTGTTGCGGGCCGCAAATGATGATGCCGTTGAAGATGCCAGACCTGCACCCGGTTCTGAACGTATTCTTGTGGTCGAGGATGACCCGGGTGTCCGCGCTGTTTCCGTCAACATGCTCAGCTCTCACGGCTATGAAATAGTCGAAGCGGAAGATGGCAAAGAAGCCATCGCCTTGCTGGAAGGCAATCCAAAATTTGACTTGTTGTTTACCGATATCGTGCTGCCTGGCGGCATGAATGGCATGGACATCGTTGACGCTGCACAGAAAATTCAGCCTGGCATCAAGGTTCTTTACACAACGGGTTACGCCGAGCGTGCCGTTGTTCATAACGATGAATTGGATCTCAATGCGGAGGTCGTCAACAAACCTTATCGGCGAAGCGAGCTACTGGAAAAAGTCAGGGCAATACTCGACGATGAAGGATCCGACTAAAGTTTTTTCTCATCGATATTTTGAGGGCTGTTCGATTTGGCAAAGGACAGCCCGATCGACAGAAGCACACATGTGAGCGCCACAATTTTCTGCCAACTGAGCGCATCGCCGAGTAAAACCGTGGCTGAAGTCAGCCCGACGACCGGCACCAGCAATGTCCCCATGGCGGAGACGGAAGCTGGCAAGCGACCAACCAGGGCGCTCCAGGCGGCATAACAGATCACCATTGGAAAGAGAATGTGATAGACCATGGTTATCAACACAGCCGGGGACGGCAAGTCAGGCAGCCCGTCATATTCCGTCAAAAAGCCTGCCAGAATTGCCAGCGGTGCTGAAACGCCCAGCATCCACGCTGCCTGGGCTATTGGCTTGATCGACCATGTCCGGGACTTTAGCACCACCGTTCCAGCCGCCCAGGAAACAGCCGCCCCAAGCATGTAGAGAGGGCCCATCGGTTGGGAAACAAATCCCGATAAATCGCCGGAGACCAGCAGCGCCAATCCAGCCAGACCAACAGCAAGGGCACTGGCTCTCCGCCACGTCAGCCTTTCGCCGAGAAAAAAGATCGACAACACAGCCGTCCACATGGGCATGGTGAAGGCAATTATAACGGCCGTTGAGGTTTGGGTATGCAACTGGCCAAAAGCGGTCAGAATGTTAAAACCAAGCACCGACAGCAGCCCCGCAATAACCAGGGGGAGCCGTTCTGCCCGTGCGGGTCGCAGAGACTGCCCCATATAAATCGCCAGCGCCGCCAACAATATGGCCCCGCAGGACAGGCCCGTGGCCCGTAATGACCATGGCGGAATTTCGGAGAGAATGAATTTGACCGCGGGCCAGTTCAAGCCCCAAAACACGCCGATGATAATTACCAGTGTGAGGTCGCCAAATCGAATGCGGTGCAAAGTTTGTACGCTCCCCGAGAGAAATGAAGAACTGGTTTTTAAAAGTTGTTCCGGTCCTGACGAAATTCCTCACCAGTCTACACCTTGTCGGCTGGTGCCTGCCAGACCTGCAGATACTGCGAAGGCGAACCTGGGTTATCCCGGTCGCTTCGGCTCTTGTCCGTCCCGGCTTGAGGATTTCCTGTGATCTAGACCGAAATCAAAACATTTTTGGTTTGAACCTTGTTCCTGGCGATGAAGGCGGCCAGAGACAGGAAGCCCATCAAAGCCATGGTAATCACCATCGGCCAGGGTGTGCCGTCTTGCATGATCCCGACAATCTGGGAGGCAATGGCCCCTGACATCAACATCAGAAAACCGATCAGGGAGGAAGCTGTTCCGGCGGCCATGGGGAGATGACCGATGGCTGCCGCCTGGGCGTTGGGGATCGACAGCCCGGCCGCAAAAGACATAACAGCAGCAGGCAGGAAAATTGCCCAAGGGGTCCATCCCCCGACCTGAAGCATCAGCGGCATGGCAAAAGTCGCTGCCAAAAGCAGCAGGCTGCCAACACCAATCAACCAATCGCCGCCTTTTTGTTTTACCATCTTGGCCGAGAGCAGATTTCCAACGACATAGCCAATGGCGATAGATACAAACCAGAGGCCAAATTCCGTCGATGGACGTTCAAAGATATTCACGGTCACAAAAGGGGCGGCGGAAATGAAAGCAAAAAAAGCCCCCATAGAGAAGGCGGCATTGAGGCCGTAGGCCATGAAGGTCCGTGACTTCAACAAGCTGGCAAATACTCGCAAGCTTTGACCTGGTGTTGCAGCGGTTTGTTTCTGAAGACGGGTTTCCGGTAAAAGCAGCGTGGCCACGACGATAACCAATACACCCAGGCCCAGCATGACAGCAAAAACTGATCGCCAGCCAATTGTGTCTGTCAGAATGCCGCCAATGGATGGGGCCAACATGGGGCCGATTGCCATGACAGCAGCAACCAGGGAAATGACAGGGGCGGCATTTGCAGATCCATATTTGTCCACGGCAATGGCACCTGCCAGAACGGCACCGACGCCCCCGCCGCAGGCCTGAAGGATGCGACCGAAAATCATGATCTGGACATTGCCTGCGGACAGGCAAACAACAGTGCCGATCACATAGAGGGTCAAGCCAAAGAACAGTACGGGTTTGCGGCCTACCCGGTCAGACCAGGGGCCGTAAATGATTTGCGAAAAGGCCATGGCAAACATGGCAGCAGATAATGTCAGTTGGGCTGTGGTTGATGATGCGCCAAAGGTGGATTGCATGGCTGGCAAGGCTGGTAGAAACATTTGCGTTGATGTCGCACCAAGAGTGGAAATGGCGACCAAAACAGCCAGCACTGTGAAAGTACCTTTTTGCCCTGACTTGACTGTTCGTTTGGTCATTTTTGATCCCTGTTTCCGCGTTCACGTGTTTACGCATGTGAATATGCCGGAGAACGGATCGGAAAAGGTTTCCCTGATGTTTCTGTCGAGAAATGTCTTTTGAGAAATATCGGTCAGGAACCTGAGCGACTGAATTTATGTAGTGTTTTCAATCTCTTCTTATAGATTGCCTCGCCGAGGATACACTGCATCATGGCCAGTGTTCTGCGGTCTTCAGAACGATTGAGATCGCATTCATGGTATCGGGCGGTCAGGTGCCGGGAAAACTCCGGACGTTGTTTCAGGACCTCAAACCAGTTGTCACGCTGGCTTTGTTCAACATTTGCCGCCCCTACGATCAGTTGATGTTCCGGGAAATGGGCATCGGAACTGATCGTGGCGCCTGAAGCCCCGGCGACAAACTGCCGGGGCAGGTCCGCGGTAAACCGGGCTTTTTGCTGGTAGATCTTTTTCAAGGTTCTGTTTGCTGCCAGGGTTGGGTTTTTTTCTGCCGACCGCGTGAGGAACAAACCCGAACCATTGTGGGCCTGGTCCTGTCCCGGTTTAGTTCCGGTTACTTGCCTCATTTACGCTGCCACGCTTTCGAAAGCGAGAGGGCTCTTGCCGCCTAACGTAGAGTGTCTGCGTCGTGGATTGTAGAACCCGTTGATGTATTCAAACAAGGCCATTTCCACCTGCCTGCGTGATTGCCAAGTATTGCGCCAGATGAGTTCGGCCTTGAGGGTTTTGAAGAAGGTTTCCACGACCGCATTGTCATAGCAGTTCCCTTTGCCGCTCATGGACACCTTGAAGCCATGCTTGTTCAGCTTCTTCTGGTAATCGTGAGAACAATACTGGCTTCCACGATCCGTGTGGTGGATGCAGTCTTTGGGCGGTTGGCGAAGAGCCACGGCCATGTCCAGTGCCCGGATGGCCAGATCGCGCTTCATGCGGTTGCTGACGGCCCAGCCGATCACACGGCGAGAGAACAAGTCAAGTATCACAGCAAGATACAGCCAGCCCTCACTGGTCCAGATGTATGTGATATCACCTGCCCACTTCTGGTTGGGTGCCGTTGCCGAGAAGTTTCTGTTCAACAGATTGGGGGCAACGGCAAAGCTGTGGTTGCTGTCAGTCGTAACCTTGAATTTCCTTGTCCTGATGGCCCTGATGCCGTTCTGGTGCATAAGTCGTCCAACACGACGGTGACCGACCTCAAAACCCAGCTCCTGAAGTTCTTCGGTCATTCTCGGTCGGCCATAACTGTGGTGGCTGAGTTTGTGCTGTTCCCGGATATGGGCCAGCAGAACCATGTCATCACGTTGGCGGCGACTGGCTGGACGGGTCCGCCATGCGCGATAACCACGGGCGGTTACCCGCAGAACCTTGCACATACGGCAAATCGGAAAGGTCTTCTTCCAGGCATCTATGAATGCAAACCGCATCACTTTTGGCTCACGAAGAAGACCGTTGCTTTTTTTAGGATTTCCCTCTCCTCACGCAGTATCCGGTTTTCCTTGCGCAAGCGGGCAATCTCCTTTGTCTGATCGTCATGGGGACCAGACATTAACTCTTCATGCCGATCCTGCTGGACCCACTTGTTCAGTGTTGAAAATCCAATACCCAAATCAGCAGCAATTTGCTTGCGGGTAAGCCCACTGGTCAGTGCCAGTCGAACCGCTTCCTTGCGAAATTCTGTTCCGTGTCTTTGCGCCATATTCCGTCTCCTTGATGCGAGTTATTGCTATCAAGTAAACGGAACTTTTGCGAGACAAGACCACTCCGAACATTTCCGTTTCGAGCACGTAGCACCTTATTGGCCATAAGGTGCTTTTTTCGTGTCTATTTGCATGGCCTTTTTAAAATCAATCGAAAATCAGGAGTATTACACTATGAGTATCGCAACAGATTTGGCAGGGCGTTTTACCCTCTGGCTGGTAAAGGGAATACTTAATCCGGTCGGGGTTCTTGATATCTTCAAGTACGTATTCACGCCAGAAGAACTAAATTCTCCAGAGGCGCTTGCAGAACAATTCGCGAAATATATGGGAATTGACATAAAGAGCGGAGATTTCGACTACCCTGAGCTTGTCAGAATGGTCGGCGAGGAAGAAGAAATAATTCGAGCATTATTGACGGGAGAAGAAATTGACGGCTCCAATCCAACTGTCATTCTAATCCTTGGTGATGGGCCAGATTCTGGGAATGTCGGAGTATCACTAGATGACGCAGTAACACGGTATTACAACTTCAAGCTCAAGAATGCACCTGTTCAAAAACAAGAAAACAGAAATCAGCTCATGCCAAGTTCAGACTCAAATGACACGGAGGGTTCGCAAAATTCTATCTCGGATGGAACGGTCCCCAAGAGCATAGATGATCGGCAAGACCCCGGTATTGGTATTGGCCCAATGAAAGAAAATGACGCGTTTTCCAAGCCTATTTTGGAAGATTTAGAAGAAACGCCAAGCCCAGATGACATTGGTACCTTTTTACAAACAGAAGAACCTATGAATAAAATTATGGAGAACTCATCAAAGCCTTTTGGGACTCCAAGTCAAAGCATACAAGATAATGAATTATACGAAAACCCGTTGAAATACGAAGAGACTTCGCTTGGAGGTTTTGAGCGTAAAACATTTGGCGAAACGCCCGTTTATGATCCAATACCACTCCAACCGACAATAGCGAACACTGAACTACCGCCCCTCATCCGTCGGGATCAACAGCCGTTGGTGTTGTCGGAGAAAATGTATCCGGCGATGGCGTATAAGGAAAATGTGTACGAGACCTGGCCGGACGACGCGATTGAGGTGGCGGCCAAAAAATATCCGAACTTGCCACAGCAAATCGCGGAAAGTCAGCAATTGCCCCTGGACAGTCCTGATGATTTGCTGGACCCGGATTATTTCCAGTTGCCGGAAAATCCGACCTTCAAAGATCAATTCAAGCATGGTGTTTGGCGGCAAAAAAAATACGGTAAGCTGTAACGCACCCAACCATCCCGACCGCAGGCACCGCCCGTGAAGTTTTGAACTTCTAAGGCGGTTTTTTTGTGTCTACTGCCCCTCTCGTCGTTGTCTGACAGCGGTGAGAAGGGCTATTTTTTTGTCTCCACATACCCCTGGGGCACCAGCAATTTCAACTTCGCCGGGGCCAGGCGGAAGGTGACCGGGACGGTGCCATAGCCGTCGCCGTCGATCTGGATGGGGTAGCCTGTTGGGGCTGTGACGCGGACTTCTTTGAAATTGCGCACCATGATATCGGGCAGGGCCGGGACGCGTCCAAGCGCGAAAGCGAGGCCGTAGCGGATCAGGTTTTTACGACCGAGGCCAAGGGCCACCAGGACGGTCAGGTTATCGCCTTGGACGCGGGCATCGGGGGCGACGACGTGGGGGCCGCCGAAGCGGCTGACATTGGTGATGATGATGGTGGAGCCTTTGACGACGTCACCATCTATTTCCGCCGTCAGGCAGACGTCACCGTCGCGGATCAGGGCGAGGATCATGGAAAAGATATAGGCCCCCCAGCTGAACACCCGTTTCAGTCGGGGGGAGAGATATTTGACGGCGGCGGAATCAAGACCCACACCGGCCGTAATCAAAAAGGTGCGTTGCAGATTTTCATTTTGCGCCAGACCCACCGTTGCAGCGACTTGTGCCGATCCTGCAATGGTGTCGGCCATGGCATCGGCCTGCTGCCTCAACCCCACATCCAAGGCCAGGACATTGACTGTGCCAAAGGGAATGGTCGCAAAGGCCGGGCCATCGTAAAGACCGTTTTGATGGGGCCCGTCACCGGCCTCTCCTGCGCCCGTACAGGTCATGCCCTGAATGACTTCGTTGATAGTACCATCGCCCCCGGCGGCCACAATCACATCGAAAGTCCCGGTAGAGACAGCGTCACGTGTGATGCGCGTGGCATCGCCGGGACCTTGTGTTACTTGCACATCCAGCACACAGCCGCGCGCGTTCAGGGCATCAACCGTTTGCGCGAACAATCGTTTACGCCTGCGCCCGGCAATGGGATTAAAGACGATCAGGACGCGGCGGGGCTTTGTCACCTCGCCGCCTAGTTCGGTCGGACCCATACGGCGATGTCATGAAAGACGGCACCGCCCGCAGGGGCTGCGGCTTCGGCGCTGACCAGTTGGTTGATGCCTTTGCCCCCACCACCAGTGCCATTGTCGTGCGCGGCCAGGCCCCAGATGCCTTCGGCGACAACGACGCCTTGCTGCACACCTTCAAACAATTTGGCGTGCAGGGTTATGTCACCGCGCGGGTTGCCGACACTGACGCCGGCACCCTCGCCAATATTGTGGTTGCGGGCATCTTCCGGGTGGATCAGCAGACTGGGCCGGACTTCCTTTTTGACCGAAGACGGTGTGTTGTTGAAAGATGAATTGAGGAAATTGCGGGCCGGTGGCGTAATAAGCCGGAACGGTGTCACATCATTTGTAGCTTCCGTCGTGGCCCAATGGTCTGGCATGTCTGGCAGCTCGTGACCGCGCGGGCCCATGGCTTCCCAATCAGGTTTAAACCTGAATTTTTTATCGTCCCAGCCAAAGCCGTTCAGGAAATGGGCGGTGTCAAAATCCGGAATGCAATCATGCCAGTGCTTTTCTTCCAGGGTGGCCAGATCGGGCCAGCCGGACGAGGCCAACAATTCTTCGATGATTTCCCGTTCCGTCATATGGAAACCACGATGGTCCTGCTCTGGTGTTTTTGCCAGCCGTTTGCCCAGTTCGCAAATGACATAATGATTGGGACGTGCATCGCCCACGGCCTCGATGATCTTCATGCCGGGGATAATATGTGAATGCCCGCCACCCTGGTAAATATCATCGTGTTCAACAAAGGTTGTCGCCGGCAAAATGATATCCGCCATGCGGGCCGTTTCCGTCATCATCTGTTCATGTACACAGACGAACAGGTCTTCGCGGGCAAAGCCCTGGTGCACCAGGTTCTGTTCCGGTGAAATCACCATGGGATTGGTGTTCTGGATCAGCATGGCCGTCACGGGTGGGCCATCGCCCAGGTCGGTTTTGTTGCCCGTAAGGATCGGGCCAATGCGTGATTGGTCCAGCGTGCGCGTGTTCGGGTCCAGCACATCCTGGCCTTCAATCAGGGTTTTATCCCAGTGGAAAATGCCGCCGTTGCTGTAGAAAATACCACCGGAGGGATGCTTCCATTTACCGGTCACGCCCGGAAGGCAGGTGACCGCATGCACATTGACCGCCCCGTTGCGAGAGCGTGAAAAACCATAACCCATGCGAATAAAGGCACGATCCGTCGTGCCATAAATTTTAGCGAAGTCTTCGATTTCTTCCACCGTCAGGCCGGTAATTTCAGCCGCCCAGGCCGGGGTCTTGTCTTTCAGATGGGCTTCGAATTCTTCCGGCACATCGGTGTATTCCGCCATGTAATCCCGGTCGGCATAGCCATCGCGAAAGGCCACATGCATGAGGGCACAGGCCAGAGCGCCGTCGGTGCCGGGCTTCAGGCACAGATGTGTATCCGCTGTCGAGGCTGTCGGATTTTTGTAGGGGTCAATAACAATCAGTTTCGCACCGCGGTTTTTGCGGGCTTTCGCCACGTGGGTCATGACATTGACCTGGGTGCTGACGGCGTTCGTGCCCCATAATACCAGCAGATCAGCGTCGGCCATTTCACGTGGATCGGGGCCGGTTTTGCGCCCTGTGCCAGCCATCCAGCCGGCATCGACCAAAGCCGTGCAAACTGTGCCCAGCATTTGGGAATAGCCCATGGCGTGGCGCAGACGTTGAATACCATCGCGCTGCACAAGGCCCATGGTGCCCGCATAAAAGTGTGGCCAGACGGTCTCTGCCCCGTGTTTTTCCGTGGCTTTGCGAAATTCATCGGCCACCGTATCCAGCGCTTCGTCCCAGGAGATTTCCTCAAACTGGCCGGAGCCCTTGGGGCCTGTGCGTTTCAGGGGCGTTGTCAAGCGGCCTTCATGATGGGTCCGTTCGGCATAACGCGCCACCTTGGCGCAAACCACACCCGCCGTATAGGTATTTTCAGCCGCACCATGCACCCGGCCAATGGTCTTGTCGTCCAGTTTTTCTACCTGCAAGGCACAGGTTGATGGACAATCGTGCGGACAGGCGGACCAAGCAATTTCAGGTGCAGTTTTGCTGACTTCGGGCATTCAGATCATCCTCAATTCGTAGATCGTCTTTTGTGCTGGCTTTTTTAAGGCGGGCACAGCCTAACCCGGCTTTTAAAGATACACCATGCGCATTGGCCCCCCAAGCCTTCACATGTTATGTTCCGGCTTATGATCGGCTTGCGGCACACAACTGTTGTTGCGGCATTTAATACGAAGAAACAATCACTTCGCCAAAGGTACAGCCAGCTTGTCCCCAGAGACCAAAACCGACGCGGAAACACAAAAGAACAGCAGTTGGGCACTGATCCGCAGGCTGGTTGTTGAATATGTGCGTCCCTACTTCGGTCAAATGCTGTTTGGTATGTTCTGGATGGCGGTCGCGGCGGCATCCACGGCGGCCAATGCCTGGTTGATGGAACCCATCCTG
>Ga0233447_1001062_pt1 | contig 25077 bp, 27 predicted proteins | sample SI_124_October20_3_FD_183014 | JGI IMG/M metagenome (GOLD analysis project Ga0233447, IMG submission 183014) | Seawater microbial communities from Saanich Inlet, British Columbia, Canada - SI_124_October2016_135_MG | ecosystem: Environmental > Aquatic > Marine > Inlet | place: Canada: British...
TTCATCATCCTCACTCATAAAAATATGATAAATTGTCAATGCCCTTGCGGCTTGACCTTTTATCATTTATTTTTATTACGGATTTGTATTTTTTTTATTGACTGCCTCCTTTTTTGGAGGAGACCCTATAAACTGTGTATAAAGCGAAGCTATCAAAGCAACACTTCCATATATGATATTTTGTTTTAGATTATTTTTAGATTTTCTTATCCCCAAACAACAAAAAACCCACCAAAAAGGTGGGTTTCAAAGCCAAATATAATGGCGGGAGCGAAGGGACTCGAACCCTCGACCTCCTGCGTGACAGGCAGGCGTTCTAACCAACTGAACTACGCCCCCGCGAACAGTGAATATTATATATATTAAAACTTGATTTGTAAAACTTAAATACAGGAGTCTATAAAAATATATTTTTAAAGCTGTATCCATAAACAAAACATTGTATAGGATGTATAATAATTATATTAAATATTCATTAGTAAAAGAGAGTTTAAGTTGAGACGATTAATAATAATAACAGCGATAGCAACAATATTTGCCTCTAGTGTTATTGCGCTTGAAAAATATCAAGATAAAAAGATGGAAATAAATTTTAAAGTACCAAACGGCTGGCATTATTTGCCAAAACCAAGGTATGACGAAATAGCTATAGGTCACGATACTATCCCAGCTTCAGTAAATATTAAATTCAGACAATTCCCAGAGCCAGTAACTGTAAATGCATTTCAACAGACGCATATGACTGCTTATTATGATGGCTGGATAAACATGTTTCAAAGAGATGCTACCAAAGAGGAATTAAGAAAAGCAAATGTTGAGGAAAGTTTGGTTGCTGTTTATTGCAAAGATCAGCTACAAGAAAATTTAGAAGTAAAAAAGAAAATGGTTGGTGAATACTATTATATTAGGGGTTTAAGGGGCTATGTGATTTCAGCAAAAACAGCAATGGGGCTTTGGTCAAAAATTCAAGACGATATAAAAATATTAGTAGATAGCTTTTGGATTGGTTATGGTGCAAGGCCAATGGTTAGTGTTGAAAAAAAAGACTACGAAAACTGGAGGATGTTAGGTCGTGATGGTGGAAACAGTAACTATATAAAAACCAATATTAACCTAAGGGATCGTATAGACGCTGTTTGGAAAAAAGATTTCGAGCTTGGAAGTAGTTATGAGAAGACTTTAATAAAACCGGTGATAGGTAATAACAGCCTGTATTTTAGTGTTAATGATAGAGTTTATTCTATGAACGCCCAAAACGGAAATATAAACTGGGAATATCGGGTGGGTGAAATTAAAAATAGTTTTGTTTTTAATGAAGATATTCTTTTTTTCATTAAAGAGGGTAGGCCAGCCTATTTATACGCAGTTATGTCTCAAAACGGTGGCGTTTTATATAAAAAACAAATTTCAGAAAATCATAGTGACCCAATAATTGATAATAACAAACTTTACATAATAGAAGATACAAAACTTGTAGTAAGAGATTCTGAGACAGGGGTTGATCTGTGGAGCCGGGATTATAGTTTGGATCACACCGTTTTTCCTGTGGTTTCTGGTAACTGTATAGCAAGCATAGAACGTGATGGAGCTCTTGTGGTCACAACGGTCTCTGATGGCGAGATAAGGTGGCGTAGGCAGTTAAAATCAAAAATACTAGGTAGTCCGGTGATATCTGGCTCAAAACTATTAGTTACATTAGAGCAAAACTCAGTTCAAAAAGAACTCATTAAAGTTTTTGATTTGCGTATTGGTAGTGCAGAGTGGGGTTTTGAGTATGAGGAATTCGAAAAGGTTGTGGCTTCTCCATCAGCCGGAGAAAATTATTTTATAGCCAAATTCAAGCAAAAGGATGCAGTAAGTATCGGTCAAGATTCAAAGGATGTATTAATAGCCTTTAATTCTGAAAATGGTGAAAAATTATGGGAAAAGCAAACTGGTAGTGTATCAACAGATATTATGCGCCCATTGGCAACAAACCAGTTGATTATGCTTAATGGCCAAGAAAAAGGTGAAAAGAAAATATTTTGGCTTGATGCAGCGACTGGCGAGATTTATCGATCAGAGAATCAAGAGCTTTTTATAAAGCCAGAGCTTGAAACAGGCCAGGTAAAAGTAAAAAAAATTGTAGATATCAAGCCCTATAAAGACACTGTGATAACTATTGAAGTTGAGGGTTATAATTTATCAGTTGTTTGTAGAAAATAGCCAACGTCACAAAAAAATAACCAATAAAGTAAATTGACGCCAGCGGTTAATGGTGCTATCTTCTTTATATCTAATATAAGAAGGGGGTGATTTAAATTGGGGTATAATTTTAACCAAGCTACATTAGTGGGGCGTCTTACCAAAGATCCAGAACTAAAGGAATTTTCCGATAATGCATCCAAAACAACTTTTAGTCTAGCTGTCAACCGCAGCTACAAAAAAGAAAATGGAGAAACGGAAGCTGATTTTATTCCTGTATGTCTTTGGGGCAAACTAGCAGAAGTGTCTTTTCAGTTACTCAGAAAAGGCACACCAGTCTTAGTGTGGGGGAAAATTCAGGTAAGAAATTACGAAAAGGATAAAGAAAGAAGGTGGATGACAGAGGTCGTAGCAGAAAATTTCCAAATCCTAGAAAAAGTAAGTAGCGATCCTACCAAAGAAAAAAAGATGTAAGAATAACACGCACCTTATTCAAAACTTCTTCGGTTACAATAATTAAAAAGCCTCACTTTCCCAAAGTGAGGCTTTTTTTTAATTTCTTTAGCGTTACCAAAAAAAACATTTTAATATTTTCGAGACGAAGTAAATTCGAGTAGGGCGCAGACTCTAGTATGTGACCAGGTAGATTTACGTAGTATCGGAAATATTAAAATGTTTTTTGGTACGCTCGGTAGGATTCGAACCTACGACCTACGGATTAGAAGTCCGTTGCTCTATCCAGCTGAGCTACGAGCGCAAAAGGTATAAGTCTAAGCGATAAAGGCTACCGCTCATCAAAATATTTAGAAAAATCGTTTGGGTTTATGTTATCAACAAACTCTTTGAATTTCTTGGTCTCTTCTTCGTCTTTTTCAGAATTAACCATTTTAGCTTTAATCATGACAGATTCGGTTACATATATAGGAACACTAGTTCTAACCGCAACCGCAATTGCATCTGACGGTCGTGCATCTATTTTTATAATATCTGTTTTACTGTCTTTGCTTTGAACTTCTATAACTGCATAAAAAGTATTATCTACAATCTCATTAATAATAATTTTTTTTACTGTAGCTTCTAATGATTTCATAATTGTCATCATTAAATCATGTGTCATTGGCCTAGGGGGCTTAAATTCTTGCAGCTCCATAGCAATGGAAGCTGCTTCAAACATCCCTATCCAGATTGGTAAGAAATTACGCTCTTCACCATCTCGAAGCAATACAATTGGTGACATGTTTTTTGGGTCAAAACCTAATCCACCAAGTTGCATTTCTATCATTTTAGGCTCCTATGCTTTTTCTTGAGCTAGTGTGACTAATTCTGTGAAAACATCAGGATTATTAACAGCTAGTTCAGCAAGCATTTTTCTGTTAATAAAAATTTCTTTTTTGTTCAGTTGACCTATGAATTTTGAATATGATAGCTCGGTGTTGCTTAAAGCTCCATTGATTCTTGCGATCCAAAGACCTCTAAAATCTCTTTTTCTTAGACGTCTGTGCTTATACATGTTTTGCATAGCATGCATAACTGCAAATTTAGCTGGTTTAAAAAGTTTCGATAAACCACCACGAAAACCTTTAGCTAGTTTTAAAACTTTTTTTCTTCTATTACGGGCTACATTGCCTCTTTTTACTCTTGCCATTTAATATCTCCTACCTTTTTAAACGCCTGGTATCATTCTCTTTACAGCTTTAATGTCAGTATCAGCCACACTGTTATCGCCTCTTTTATTTCTTTTTGTTTTAGACGATTGATGTCCTAATAAGTGACGCATTCCAGCTTTACGACTTTTAATTTTTCCAGAACTTGTTATTTTAAATCTTTTTGTTGCAGCGCTTTTTGTTTTTTGTTTTTGTTTCATTATTAACCTCTTACTTTGCGTTTATATTTACGACAATTGATCTTTTTGAGCTAGCTACTTCATTATTTGCTGTTCCATACTCAGATATACTTTCTATATACTTAGCTACAAGTGATCTGCCAATTTCTGGGTGAACTACTTCTCTACCTCTAAAACTTATAGTTAGTTTGACTTTATACCCTTTTTTCAAAAAGTCGATGCCTCTGTTGGCTTTAATCTGAAAATCATGTTCAGATATTTTTGGACGCATTTTAATTTCTTTAATAACTTGATTCTTAGAGCTTTTCTTAGATTGCTTGTCTTTTTTTTGTTGTTCGTATTTGAACTGTCCAAACTCAATAATTTTACATACTGGTGGTGTAGACGCTTCTGATACTAGTAACAAATCCAAACCTTTTTCACTTGCTAGTTGGATTGCTTTTTCTTTTGTTACAATCCCTGCCTGATCTCCATTTTCATCAATTAGTCTTACTTCATGTGCACGAATACGTTCATTTATTATATATTTTTTTATTTATGTGCCTCCATAAATTATTTTTTATTACCCTTTTAAAAAGAGAGCCTAGTATATCATCGCCAAAATTAGCATGTCAACTAAACTAGCTTCGTAACACTTACGCCATAGCTAAAAGCTATTATTAGCCATTTCTTTTTTAAGCATTTCATCAAATTCTGTTAATGACATTGTTCCCAGATCACCATTATCTCTAGATCGCACAGATACTGAATTTGTTTCAACTTCTTTTTGACCAATAATAGCTAAATAGGGGATTTTTTGCATAATTCCATTTCGTATTTTGTAGCCAATCTTATCCGAACTAATATCAATCTCAGTTCGAAACTCCTGTTCTTTTAATGTGGTTTCAACAGTTTTGCAATAATCAGAAAATGTATCTGCAATACTAAGTATTTTAACTTGAGTTGGTGCAAGCCAAAGTGGGAATTTACCACCAAAATGCTCAATTAATACGCCCATAAATCTTTCAATTGCACCAAGAAGAGCTCTATGAATCATATATGGTCTGCTTTTTGTGCCATCATTTGCGATATAGCTCATATCAAATTGATCTGGAAGGTTGAAATCAAATTGTATGGTTGAACATTGCCAAGCCCTGCCAATGGCATCTTCGATCTTAATATCTATTTTTGGGCCATAGAAAGCACCACCACCTTCATCAACAGAGTAGGGTAGCTCTAATGTTTCAAGTGCATTTTTAAGGGAATCTTCAGCTTTTTCCCAGCGCTTATCATCTCCCACAAACTTTTCTTCTGGTTTTGTTGCAAGATATACATCAAATTTATTAAATCCAAAAGCATTAAGCATTTGTATTGAAAACTTAACAGTTTTTAGTATTTCATCTTGTAGCTGTTCAGGTGTGCAAATTATATGTGCATCATCTTGGGTAAAGCCACGAACTCTTAATAGCCCATGCAGGGTTCCAGACCTTTCATATCTATAAACAGTGCCAAGTTCCGCCACTCTTATGGGGAGCTCTCTATATGAGCGTTGTTTGTTGTTGTAATACTCAATGTGAAAAGGACAGTTCATTGGCTTGAGAAAGTAGTTTTGGTTATCAACATTAATAGATGAGTACATGTTTTCTTTATAAAAGTCCAAGTGCCCACTTGTTTGCCATAGCTGCTCTCTGCCTATATGTGGTGAATAAAGAAGTTCATAACCAGCTTTGAAATGTTCTTTTTTCCAGTAATCTTCAATTAAATGTCTTATTCTTGCGCCTTTTGGATGCCACAACACCAATCCTGGTCCTATATCATCAGAAATGCTAAATAAATCTAATTCTTTACCTAGAATTCTGTGGTCTCTTTTTTTTGCTTCTTCTAGTTTATTAATATATATTCGTAACTCTTTTTTATCAAAAAAAGCTGTTCCATATATACGCTGTAGCATTTTGTTCTTTTCAGAACCTTTCCAATATGCACCAGCAACTTTAAGTAATTTAAAGGCAGGTATTTGACCAGTATTTTCAAGGTGAGGTCCTTTACAAAGATCAACAAAAGAACCATTTTCATAAAAAGAAAATTCGTCATTATCTCTATCTTCTATAATTTCAGTTTTATATTCTTGCCCAATTTTATTTACATATTCAATAGCTTCTTTTTTCGATAATTTAAATAAATTAAATATTTGTTTTTCTTTAATGATTTCTTGCATTCTTTTTTCAATAGCTATCAAATCATCAGTGTTTAGGCTGTGTTCCATATCAAAATCATAGAAAAAGCCATCAGATGTGCATGGTCCCATACCAAGTTTTGTGCCAGGATAAAGATCTAAAACACTTTGGGCAAGAATGTGTGCGGCACTATGTCTTAATGTTTCTAAGGGTGTTTTCATGATTATTATTAATTAAGGCTTAGCATAATCCCAAACATGAAGTTATCAGGGTTATTTTCAAGTGGCATTTCATAGGGTGTTTTATTTGTTGATGATTGCATAATTTGTGGGTTAGCAAATTTCGATTCTATTGATTGCGCAGCTGTTAAATTTAGAAACTGGTTAATATCATTTTCAGGCTCTTTACCGTATAGATCAACAAGCTCCGCAGGTTGATCATATTTGAAGTTGATATCTTTTTGTGAGCTTGAAGTGCCAGGATCTAGATTGAATATTTTTTTCTGCTCTTTTTTGCTTTCAGTATTATCAAATACAATTTCAGTGTAATTACTTGCTTCAAAAACAGTGGCAAGTGTTTTTTCTGCAGATTTGCCAATAAACCGCGAAATAGATTTAACTAGTTTTTCAATAGCAGCATCTTCTGTTGTGCCAATCCCTTTACACTTTGGAAAGGTAGGGCATGATGCACGAAACTGATCATCTTTATTTGTGATAATAACTTCTAAGTATTTATTGTTAATATTAAGTTTCAAAAAATATAACTCCTAATTAGTTGATCAATTGACGCTAGAATAACATAATTAAGCATACTTTAAAAGTAATTGGTAAGCTATGTAAGAATAAACTATTTAATTTTTATAAAAATAAAGAGTACGATGTTCCCACACTGTAGTAGACGCTTTCTTTACTGTTCATAAAATCAAGCACAGCAAAACGCACAATAAACTCTGGATTAATATAGTAATTAAGTCCTGCGTTAACCGTATAGACTTTTCGTTCACCACTAAAGTCTGCAAGCAAGCTTATTTGATTTGAAACAATGTATTCAACACCACCCATGATTGACGGGTCTAGTTCGTCTGGTCCAAATATTGCTCTAAAACCAATGTGTCCATTAAGACCACCTTGAAACTTTTTAGAGGCTACCATATATACGCCAGTATCTGTTTCTGATGTAAGCCTTTCAAGACCAATAGCAATAGATACAGGGAATCTTTCATTGTTAGACATTAAGTAATACTTAGCATTGATAAAAACACCCTCTGTTGGCACTTTGCCACCAACAAACCCCAACTCCCAATTCTGAAAAGTTCCTAAGTTCATTTTATATAGCCAACTATCATCGCCGTCACCATTTGTAGACATTAAGTCTACCCCCAAGTTCATTTCTTTAAAGCTTACAGACTCGGCTGTCGGTATTGTGATCAAACCAGATGGCCCGTAGATTGTTGGTGATGCCGCAATGTGTGTGCTTATAGCAATAATTAGTATTAAAAATACAAAAAAAAGTCTTTTCATATTCTGCGTCCTTTATCTATTTTTTTATCTTTCAAAAAAAGTCTTCTAATAAACGACTCTTTTCTAAGTTCTTTTTGATGATCCCAAGCTGGAAAACCAGATACAAAAGAGTTGTCTTTTATATCTTTTGTAACCCCAGATTTAGCAGCAATAACTACATTATTACCAACATTAACATTTGCAATCCCTGCTTGACCACCAATGTGAACATTATTACCAACACTTGCTCCACCCATAAAAGCTACAAGTCCAGTAATAGCAGTATGTTCTCCTATTTTAGTATTATGGGCTATATGAGTCAGATTGTCTATTTTTGTCCCATTCCCAATGCTGGTAGCGCCTAGGCAGCCTCTATCAATACAGGTATTAGCTCCAATTTCAACATCATTACCAATAACAACTTTACCGATATGTGGGATTTTATGAAATTTATTGTTATCAAAGTAGTAACCAAACCCATCAACCCCAACTTTTGCACCAGCTTGTAAGATAACATTATCTCCAATTTCAGTGTTATCATAAATAATAACGCCAGGATATACTATACAATTTTTACCAATTTTGCAGTTAGCCCCAATTGATACATTGGCCATTATTTCGCTATGTTCTTCAATAGTAGTATTTTCACCAATGGAAGCAGAGCTGTCTACTATTATAGTATTAGTAGGTGTGAAGAAATTTTTTCTATTAACGGCTTGGGCTGTAAAGCTTTTAAGGTTGGGTTTATATATTAGGTTAATTACTTGAGCTAATGCTTTTCTTGGGTTTTTAACAACTATTTGATTTTTTATGGTATCTATTTTTTGAAAAGTAATAAAAGCTAAAGCAGCTGAGTTAGCTGCCTCGGCAATATATTTTTTTTCTAAAACAAAACTAAGCTTATTCTTGCAATCATCTTGAAGCGCTGCTATCCCATCAATTTTGCAGTCAGAATCCCCAATAAGGGTTCCATCAATGTTTTGAGCAAGCTGGCCTAGTAACAAAACTATTTATTGAGTTTATCTAGAATAAAGTCTGTTAAGTCAAATCCACCATCAAGAACAACTCGTTTATCTAAAATAACATCAATGCCATACTCTTTTTTAACTTGTTTACCTATATTAATGATTTTATTTAAAAGTTTTCTTTGCTCTTCAGATTCGTTTCTTAAAAGCATTTCTTGTTGAGGTCTCAACTCTTCTTCCATTTTAGCAATTAATTCTTGAATTTCTTTGTCTGCTTTGTCTGCTTTTTTTGCTTCTTCTATCTTCTTCTGTTTTTCTTCAAAAACTTTCTGATATTCTTCTCTTTTCTTTTGAAGTTCTTCCTGAACAGTTTTTGCACCTTTATAGCTCATTAAAAGCCTATCCATATCAATGAAGCCAATGTTGTCTGCAAAAGCACAAGTTGAAATCGATAATAAAAACACAGATACTAATAATCCCGTAATAATTTTCTTCATTTTCTAATTCCTTTCTAAATTCCTCTTTTTTAAAAATTAAAATGTATGTCCAATATTGAAATGTAATCTTGAAACACCAAGTTCGTCAAGTCCAAAATCCAACCTAAGTGGTCCCAACCCGGGAATCAAGAATCTTAGGCCAATACCTTTTCCAACTTTATATTTTGATAGATCATAAATATCACCAGTGGTAGCGTTACCAGCATCAACAAAAATTATTCCCTGAAAAGTGTCATTAAAAAGCAGTCTATACTCAAGGCTTGAAACGACTCTTTTATTACCATAAGCGAATGGGGACTGATCATCATAGCCTCGAACAGTGGAGCTGCCTCCAACAATATACATCTGAGAATAAAAAATATCTTCATCACTAAGCATAGGGCTTCTTAGGTAGTCACCATCAATTCGAAGCGCAATAGTTTGCTTATCAAATGTTTTAAAAAACTGCCTAAACCCAATAAAATAGCGATTAAAATCTAGAGAGTCTTTGTCTAGAGGTAATCCAACTTCATAAGAGAAAATATAGTTACAACCTTCTGACGGGTTAAACCAGACATCTCGAGTATCATATGTAAGCCCTAGTGTGTAACTGGTGATTTTATAGCCCTTATTTTTATCTTGTATTGCAACACTTTCATATTTAAGTTTGTGACTTGATCTGAATTCATAAGAATATGGCCAGCCAACAGCTACCTCCACACCTTTTCTTCTTTCATTTCTAAAAAATACCTGGTTTGTATGTAGCGGGTCTAAAGAGCCAAGTTGGCCTTCGGTTAACCACGTTTTTACTGTTAAAGATTTTCTCTTATCCCACATCCATGGGTTGTGATATTTAAGCTGATAAGTAGTGGCTCGCCCAAATTGACCTCTCAACATAACGGTTTGTCCAGAGCCAACAACATTATCCCAATAAAGATCAGAATAAACAGACATCCCTGATAATGGACTATAACCACCACCAAAGCTAATAGTGGCATTTGATGGCCTATCAACAAGATCAATCAAAAGTTTATAAGAATATGGTTTTTTTCCAGGAATAAGATTTGGCTCAAGCCCTGTGAAATAGTTTAGATTATAAATACGTCTTAAATCTTCACGTAAGGTCGCATCTTTCAATAGCATTCCCTTTTTCAAATTCATTTCACGTTCAACAACATAAGTTTGAGTTTTTTTATTGCCAGTAATAACAACCTCTTCAATTTCCCCTTCAGCTATCTTAAAAACTAGTGGTTCACCATCTTTGTCCGGGGTTTTAATGTTATACACTTTTGCATATGTATAGCCTTGTTCTGTATAGAGTCCTTCAATATATTTAATATCTTTTCTAACGCTAATTAGATTCAGGATGTCATTCTTTTGTGAGTTTATTGTGGCTATAAATTCTTTATCAGTTATTACTGTGTTGCCATCAAAAACAATCTCTTTTATTAATGGGTTTTCTTCAACTTTAAAAGTGATAATAATGCCAGAGCTAGTTTTTTTTGTTGTATAGCTAACGTTCTTAAAAATACCTAAGGAGCGAATATTTCCAACATTTCTATTAATGATTGCAGGGTTAACTTTAGAGCCAGATCTGATAGATATTTCATTGTATATCAATGAGTCTGCAATATTTTTGTTGCCCTTAACCACTACTTTATACACTAAATCCTTTTTAATTGGAGCTGTTTTTTTTGAGGTTTTAGGGGTTGAATGTTTTGAATTATTTAGGTTCTTTAAAGAATTTATATCTTGAAGTTTTAGGCTTTCAAGCTCAGCATAAATAGACCCAGTGTTTAATGCCAATAAGGCCAATATTAAAGAAGCTGTTTTTTTCATATTTAAAATAGAATGCTAAGAATTATTGCGGAAATGATAAAAACAACAGCTAAAATAGTTGTTACTTTGTTTAATCCTGCTTCTAAGTCTTTTTGTGAGCCAAATAACCTTGCTTGACCACCAATAGCACCTAGTCCCTCACCTTTTGCTGTATGTAGTAAAATAGCCAATATTAAAGCGATTGATGTAATAAATTCGATAACCAAAAGAAGTATTTTCATAATATAATCATCCTATTTTTTTATTATTTTAAAGATGAATTATAGCTGACCTATCACGATCTTTCAAACCCTCACTAAAACTAATTTCCAAATTAATATTCATAGAATATAATGTGATCTGAGAATAAAATGCCAAACACACTAATAATTATTTGTTTTTTTACTTTTTTAATTCATATTACAGAAGCTGTTGCCTATAGCATGAGGCTTGCTGGTTTAAGAACTGGCCAAATTGCTATATCAATGGCTTTTGTTACATCAACATTGCTTGTATCAAGACTCTCAAATATGTTTCAAGCGCCTTTGTTAGGTAATATGCTCGACTCTACCATAATGATTGGAACGCCAGCTGCACTATCAACTTTAGAGTTTAATTTTAGGTTGGTTATTTTTGCGGGTTTCTTAGGCTCTTTAGCTGGTGCTTTTATTACACCAACAGTAGTTAATCTTTTTCAAAAAGCAATAAAACGTTTTTTAATATGCGGGTCTGTTCCAAGAGTTATGTTGAGTGTGTTAAGGCCAAGAAATACCTGGCTGATTATTAAATCTTTTCGTTTTCCACGTTTGAAAAATCTAAGAGGGATATCTATAAAAAATTCACCAAAAACCTTTTTAATATTAAATTCATTAGTGGCTTCTATATATACTATCGGTGTCTTGTGCTCATTATTGGCTGGTGCATATATGCCAGACTTACGATCAACCGCCAATCAACTATCAGGTATTGTTAACGGGCTTGCCACAATAATGTTTACAATTTTTGTTGACCCTTCAGGCGCTCGAATTACAGATCAAGCTGTACATGGCACAAGGCAAGAAAGTGATGTGAAATCAGTAGTTTTTTTCTTGCAAATAGGACGTTTGTTTGGCACTTTAATAATTGCGCAGCTAGCGTTTAAACCATTTACTTTATATATAATAGAAGTTACTAAATGGATATCAGGCGTTGTTAACTAAAATATAGCGAATAGTAAAAATGAATTTACAAGAATATCAATGCTTAGTAAAAAAACTAAATCATCACTCACGCCAATATTATGTGCTTGATAAGCCAGAAATTAGTGACTATGAATATGATAAACTTTACAGAGATATACAGAGATTTGAGGCAGAAAACCCCTTATTAATTGACCCTGACACACCTACTCAACGAATTGGTGACAAGCCAAATCAGCAGTTTAAAACATATAGCCATGAGGTTAGGTTGCCATCTCTAGACAATGCTTTTCATGAAGAAGAGCTAAAGGCTTTTTATAATAGGGTACAAAAGATATTACCTGATCAAAAAGTAGAATTTACAATAGAGCCCAAAATAGATGGTTTAGCTGTTGCAATACATTATAAAAATGGTCAGCTAATCTTAGGTGCAACCAGAGGTGATGGTAAAACAGGTGAAACCGTAACAGATAACCTAAAAACAATTAAATCACTGCCAAAACAACTAGCTAAAGAAGTCGATATAGAGGTGCGAGGCGAGGTATATATGAGGAAAAGTGTTTTCAATGAAATCAAAAATTCTTTTGCTAACCCTAGAAATGCAGCCGCTGGATCGTTAAGGCAGCTTGATCCAGCAATTACTGCAAAAAGAAATTTAGATATTTTTTTGTATCAAGGTTTAGGCGTTTCAAATATAAATAAACATCGTGAAATGATTGATTATCTCAAAGAGTTGGGTTTGCCAATTATTTCAGATATAAAAAAAGTAGATAATTTCGAGGATATTTTAAAAGCTTGCCAAGATATTTTAATGAATAGAGAGCTGTATGATTGGGATGTAGATGGTGCTGTTGTTAAAGTAAACTCCTATGCCTTTCAAAATGCGTTAGGTTCTACATCTAAATCACCAAGATGGGCAATAGCCTATAAAGAAAAAGCTGAGCCAGAGATAACTAAGTTGTTAGACGTTGTTGTTCAGGTTGGTAGGACTGGTGTTCTAACCCCTGTCGCAGTTTTAGAGCCAGTAAGAGTTTCTGGTGCAATGGTTCAAAGAGCCACCCTCCACAACCTAGAAGATATAGAGCGTAAAGGTATAAAAATTGGTGATGAAGTGAAAGTTGCTAGAGCAGGGGAGGTTATTCCAGAGGTTGTTGGTTTATATAAATCCGTTAGTAATAGCAAGTCCTTTATTATGCCCAAGTTTTGCCCTGTTTGTAGTAGCAATATTATTAATCAGGAAGGTGAGGTTGCTCATCGTTGTATCAATTATGAATGCCCTGCCCAAATCAAAGCTAGAATAGCCCACTTTGTCTCAAGAAATGCAATGGATATAGATGGTTTTGGCATAGCGCTTGTTGAGCAGCTAGTAGATGAACAAAGGCTTAAATCTGTTGCAGATATCTACAGCCTAAAAGAGTTAGAGCTTGCTGTATTAGATCGAATGGGTGAGAAATCAGCTTCTAATTTGATAGCTTCTATTAATGCAAGCAAGAACAAAACTTTTTCTCGTTTTATCTTTGCCTTAGGTATTCCCTACATAGGTCAACACACAGCAGAGTTGCTGGCAAATTTGTACTCTGATTTAGAATCGCTTACTAATGTGAAAAAGGAGCAGCTTATAGAAATCCATGAAATTGGCGAGAAAGCAGCTGATTCACTAATAAATTATTTCAATAATGAGAGTTTTCTAAGAGTTTTGAGTTGCTTAAAAGAGTTTGGCGTAAATCCAAAATATGAACAAAAAGCGCTTGGTAGCTTATCCGGCAAAACCTTTCTAATTACAGGGACATTAACAAAATACAAACGTTTTGAGGCAGAGTCTTTAATAAAAAATAATGGGGGTCGTATTCTATCGACAGTATCAAAAAAACTGAATTATTTGGTGGTTGGCGAAAACCCAGGATCAAAACTTCAAAAATCAGAAAAAATCAGTACAATAGATATAATAAGTGAAATAGATTTAGAATCTTTAGCAGTTTAATATTTTGATCAAGGAGAGTAAAAAATTAATAACAGTGCGCAACTTATAGAATTGTATATTGAGAGCCCATTTTTTCTACCTTTAATGTTATGTATAGGCATAATTGCGGGGGTCTATTCATGTGCTCTTTTAGAAGTTCCTTTTCTAGCATCCGTAGTTTCAATAACCTCAAAAGGAAAAAAGCAGGCTTTTAAAAAGTCAGTAGCTTTTGTTTTGGGGTTAATAACGAGTTATGTGATTATTGGGTTCTTTTTTGGTCAGGTTGCAAAACTGTTTGTTCGCTATGGAAAATTAACTTTTGGGTTATTTATTTTTGTAGGGGTTTTAGCTTGTTTGTGGGGTTTAAAAATAATTTTCACGGGAAATACGTGTTCTTGTTCAAGCTCTTGTTTATGTTCAGATGATAAGCATAATCATGTTCACCAACATCAACACTCACATAGTTTTATAGATAAGTTCAGTTTTTTTAAAAAAGCTAAAAATTTTTGGCAGATATATTTAGTAGGCAATTTATTTGCTTGGATAGAGACTCCGGTTTGTCCCTGTTGTGGTCCTGTTATTTATATTTTATCATCTTTAACAATCATGAAAGGTAAAATAGTTTTAGGGCTTTCAACTTTTGCTATTTATTCTCTTGGTCAAGGTATTCCAGTAATTATTTTTTGTGTGTTTTTGGCACATATTGTAAATCATCCCAAAATGCTTAAAAGTAAAAGGTATTTTAATATATTAATGGGCAATATAATGCTTTTTATAGGACTATTGTTTTTATGGATAGCTTAAAGTTAAAACCAGTACTAATAAAAGTATTAGCTATAGTTTATCTTCAGATAATATTGATTGTTGCTTTTAGACCATTGATAGTTAATTTTACAAATATTAGAGCTGGTTTTAATTCAGAATTTGGTAGTTTAAATCATGCTATAACTTTATATAATAGAGTTTTATTTTTAGATAAAGATAATCTAGAAGCTTTAACAATGTGCGGCTATGTTTATCAAGATTTATTTCAAGATGATATTGCAGCTGAATACTATAAAAAAGCAATTAAGTATCATCCTGATAATTGTGATGGTTATTATTTTTATAGTTTGCTTTTAATGAGGGAGCAAGCAACTCATAAACAAGCAATGGAGATTCTAAAGCGAGCAGTGAATTTTGAAGGTTCTTATCAAAACAATATTCAAAAGATCTTAAAAAAAATAAAAAGCCAATCTATTTAGTTTGGTTTTTTATTTTTATGAAAACTCTATGTGATCACAAATTAATAATTTTTTTACTGTGTTAGTAACCCATAAATTTCTTTATACTTATTAGCGGCTTTAACAATGATTTCTTCAGGTAGTTTTGGTGCTGGTGGTTGTTTATCCCATCCAGATTTTTCTAAGTAGTCTCTAATGATTTGCTTATCAAAACTAGGTGGGGACATTCCAATTTGGTAACTGGATTTTGGCCAATACCTTGATGAGTCTGGGGTTAGTACTTCATCAATTAATATTACTTTGCCATCATAAATACCAAACTCAAATTTCGTATCAGCTAAAATAATATTTTTTTGGTTGGCAAACTCTCTGCCATAGTTATAAATAGCCATGCTCTTTTCTATTAAAGTATTTGTAAGCTCATTTCCAATAATATCTCTCATAACAGAAATGGAGATGTTTTCATCATGGCCAGTAGTTGCTTTTTTTGCAGGTGTAAAAATTGGCTCTGGTAATATCTCGGCCTGTTTTAGGCCAGCCGGTAGTTTTTCGCCACAAACAGTTCCTGATTGTTGATATTCTTTCCAGCCAGACCCAACAATATAACCTCTTACGACACACTCAATTTCAATTAGCTCAGCTTTTTTAACAAGCATTGATCTGCCATCAAGTATGTCGTGGTATGGTTTTGTTTCTTCAGGGTAGTCTTTAACATCATAAGAAATAATATGGTTTTCCATTATGTTCTCAAGTTTCTCAAACCAGAACTTTGAAATAGCAGTTAATGTTGCGCCTTTATCAGGAATTCCGTTAGGTAAGATGAAATCAAAAGCAGAGATTCGATCAGAAGCTACTATTAATAGCGAACTGCCCATATCATAAACATTTCTAACCTTTCCTTTTTTAAATAGTTTAAGGCCTGGCAATTCTATATCTGTGATAATATTCAGTTTTTTTATCATGGCTAACATGCTCCTTTTTCATGAATTTTTATTAATAGGGTTTGAACCAGCCTTTATTATAGATATAAATATGTATTAGTTCCATAATTGATATGTTATACTTTAATCGAAATTATATATAAGGAGGTTGTCATGACTTACGTAATTACTGATGGTTGTACAAATTGCGGCGTTTGTGAGCCAGAATGCCCAGTTGAAGCAATTAAAGAAAAAGATAATGCAAGAGTTATCGATGCAGATGCTTGTACTGATTGTGGTGCTTGTGCTGGTTCTTGTCCAGTCGAAGCTATTGTAGAAGGGTAGTCTTTTAGCTTTTATAACTAATAAAGTCTAGCATATTTGCTAGGCTTTATTTTTTTTCAAAATAAGCTGTAATGCAAATATCAGGCCCGCACTTTTTAGAGCTGACTATTCGAAGATTATTTACATTATTTAATGAAGAAATATTTTCACCAGAAAAAATAGAAAGTGCCTTTTCTTCAGCAATAATTTTTGGCGCTTGAAATAGATATAGTTTATCAATAACACCAGCTGCCAAAGCAGATGTGTAAACCTGATTGCCACCTTCAATTAGTATGCTCATTATTTCTTCTTTATAGGCCTTTTTAAGTAAAGAATTCCAGCAAATAGCGGTTCTATTATTTGGTAAAATCCAAATTTCTGCTTTCTTTTTAAGTAATTGAACTTTATTCTTATTTGCAGCTCTTGTTGTTGCTATTATTATTTTGGTGTCTTTATTTTCATTAAATATTTTTGCATCTAATGGGGTTCTGGCTTTAGAATCTAAAATTATTTTCACAGGGTTTTTATAGCCAGGTTTAAGAAGAGTGTGTCTTATATTTAGAGCCGGGTCATCTTTAACTATAGTTCCAACTCCAACTAATATAGCATCAAGCTCTCTTCTGATTTTATGAACTTTTTTTTGAGATTTAATAGCTGTAATATACTTACTTTTTCCATTTGCCAGTGCAATTTTACCATCTAGGCTAGTTCCTACTTTCATAACAACAAAAGGCAATTTCTTTGTTTGATTTTTTATAAACACTTCATTTATTAAGAGCGCTTCTTCATGAAGTAAGCCAGATTCAACTTTGATGCCAGCTTTATTAAGTATAGTCTTTGCAGAGATTTTTCTAACTAAAGGGTTTGGATCATCTATTGCATAGATAACTTTCTTGATCCCAGCTTCAATTATTAGATCGGTGCAAGGTGGATTTTTGCCAGTATGCGTACATGGTTCTAGGTTGACATAGATAGTGCAGCCCTTAGCTTTTATCCCAGCTTTTTTTATAGCAAGAGCTTCTGCGTGTGGTCCCCCAAACTCACTATGAACTCCTTCAGAAATAATTTCTCCACTTTTATCAACAATAGCAGCAGCTGTGATGGGGTTTGGGGATGTTAACCCTTTTTGTGAATTAGCTAACCGTAATAGGCGCCTCATTATTTTAGTGTCAGCGATACAAAAACTATTCTGGATTTGCTTCTTCATTGCTTGTAGTTATTTCAACGTTATTGGAAACAGTTTGCGGGGCTTCTTCTGGCTCTATAGAATCCTCCACTATTTGCTCAAATCCTAGCTCATCATCAAAAAATATAGAAATGGTGCTACCAAGTTGTAATTCAAAGTTGTAATCAAGTCGCTCTTGATAGTTATGTGCTCTTGAAAATAATTTTTCTTTTATTTTATCATTTGTATAAAAAACAGAAATATTTTGTGTTGTTGGCATATCTACGGGGTGTAGCGTTAAGGTGATATTACGCATGTTTGTTTTATCTAAGAAAAAGAAAAACCCAGATGCTGCTTTATTAACAATCATGGTTACAGGAAATCCGTTACTAACAACAGTATAAATATTTTCATCAGCAGCTGAATATGTGTTAGGTGTTGGGTTTTGAGCTAAAATAATCCCAGCGGGGTGAACCAAAGAAAACACATTTTCAGTTGTAATCATTCTATCAGCATTTTCTTGTAGTATATTTTTCGCTTGATTAATATTTCTACCGACAAGATCTGGTACAAAATATTGACCACTACCTTTTGACAGATAGATTTTTATTTTACGATTTTGTTTTACATCTCTGCCACCGGGCGGTTTTGTTTCAATTACATATCCATCAGGAATGCTAGGGTGTGTTCTTGATCCAACAACAATTGACTCCAGATTTTCTTCTGATAATAGAATCTTTGCGATTTCAAGTGGCTGCTCTGTTACATCAGGGATGGTTGTTTCAGGTATTGCAGTTATATAGTTCATATATAAAAAATAGCTAAAATATAAAAAACCAATTATTAATCCAGAAACTAAAAAAACTTTAATAAAACTAAAAAAGGATTTTTTTTGTTCATTCACCAAGTCTTTTTTGATTTCATTTTGGATATTTTCAGTGCTGTTTAAAGCCATTTTCATTGTTTCTTCTTCAATATTTTCAGCTTTATAAAGCTGAATAAGTTTTTTGAAGCTAGGTAGCCGATTATTAGGGTTTTGTTCAATACATAGATTGATTAGTAAACCTAATTTATTAGGCACAGCTTCATGCGCTTTTTGAAAATCATAAGGGTTTTTAAGAAATGCTTTTTTCTGAACATTAATTTTAGTTGTAAAATGGTATGGCCATTTTTTGCTGAAAAATAAATATAAAAGAACACCAAAGCTATAAATATCAGAATGGATTGTATATGTTTGATTCTGCATGAATTCAGGTGAAATAAACATGCATTCATCAAGTACTAATAAGTCTTTAAAGCAGTTTTTTAATATTTTTATTGGTAACCCAATTCCTGTTAACTTAACTTCCATTTTCTTATTTATATAAATATGATTAAGATTTAAGTTGCCATTTATTTGTTTAAGTTGTTCAATTTCGAACATTCCCGTAAGAATTTGGGTGGATATCTTCCACAATACTTTCATTGTGTAGTTGGAGTTGTTTTTTAAGAATTGTTCCAAAGATATATAACCAGCCAAAGATTCATGGATAGTATAGAAATATTTCCCATCATAAAAATAGTCATACATTCTTAGTATATGAGAGTTTTTTAATAGCAAAATACTCTCAGCTTTTTTTACAAGACTCTTGATAAGTAGGGGTGTCAAAAACTCGGGTTTATATTTATATATTGTTAAGGGGGTGTTTGTTGATTTTGTTTTGCCTTGATGAATAAAAAACAACAAATCCTCAGAAGCTGTTTCAGTAATTATATATTTTGATTTTAAAGTGGCTTCAGTCATTGAGCTAGTATAGCACGCCTAAAAATAGTCGGCAAAATGACTTTGGTATATATTGTGAAAGGGTATTACTTTCTTTTTTTTCTTTTTACTATACCTTGTTTGTTTTTAAGATTTCTTCGGATATCAATAAGCTTTTCTTCAGATTTTTTCATAAAACCGTTAAGTTTATCTTCAAAGTCCACATTCTTTGATTTTTTATGAATAAATAAAGCTTTTTCTTCTTTTTCTTCTTTTTCTTCTAGCTCTTTGGCTTGTTTGATAGAAAATTTTAACTTGTTATCATTTGTTTTTTCAAGAATTTTAACCTGAACTTTATCCCCAACCTCTAAAAATTGACTTATATCATTCACATATTTATTAGCAATTTCTGATATATGAACCAAACCCTCTTCTTGAGTTGTATCAAGCTTAACAAAAGCCCCAAAATTTGTAATGTTTGTTACTGTACCACCAACTATGTTTCCAACTTCATTTTCTGCTGACATCTAGTCTCCGTTATAGATTATTTTATATATATGTTCTCTTTTATTAACATAAGACAGGCGATTTTTCGCTAAAAGCTCCCAGTAGGATGGATTTTTCATCATTACTAGTTCTTGCTTATACCAATTATTTAAAAGAACCTCTTTTTGAAATTGAGCACTTAATATCTCGTGCTCAATTTCAAACTTATTATATCTAAAAACATTTTTTATTCCAATAATAAAAAAATATAAAAACAATACAGTGGTTACAGCTAGTAAAAGAGTATGTACTATTTTGTTATTATGCAATGTTATAAAAAGTGTTTGCCCCAGGATAGTTGCTTGTACTTTCTAATTCTTCTTCGATCCTTAGTAACTGATTGTATTTAGCAACCCTATCAGTTCTGCAAGGTGCACCAGTTTTAATTTGGCCAGCATTTGTTGCAACTGCAAGATCAGCGATAAATGTATCTTCACTTTCACCAGATCTATGAGAAATAACAGCGGTATATTTTGCTCTTTTAGCCATTTCTATAGCAGCTAATGTTTCAGTTACAGTCCCGATTTGATTTACTTTGATAAGAATCGAGTTAGCCACTCCTTTACTGATACCTTCAGCTAGGATTTTTGAATTTGTAACAAATAAGTCATCACCAACAATTTGGATATTCTTGCCAAGTTCTTTAGTTAGTATTTCCCAGCCTTCCCAATCAGATTCATCTAATCCATCTTCAATAGAAACTATAGGATATTTTTTACAAAGTTTTGCATAGTAATCCACAAGTTCTTTTGATGTTAATGTTTTGTTTTCTCCAGCAAGAGTATATTTCCCTTTGGAATAAAGTTCAGAAGATGCAACATCTAATGCAAGAGCAATGTCTTTGCCTTTTTTGTAGCCAGCACCTTCAATTGCCTCGATAATGATTTTCAAAGCTTCTTCATTGCTTTTAAGGTTTGGAGCAAAGCCACCTTCATCACCAATAGCAGTGTTCAAGCCTCTTTTCTTAAGAACCCCTTTTAACTCATGATAAACTTCAGAGCCCATTCTTAATGCTTCAGAAAAGTTTTTAGCGCCAACTGGTAAAATCATGAATTCTTGAATATCAACATTGTTATCAGCATGAGCCCCACCATTAAGAATGTTCATCATTGGTACTGGTAGCTCGTGTGCAAAAGGCCCGCCAAGGTATTTGTATAAAGGTAAGTCCAAACAGTTTGCAGCAGCTCTTGCAACAGCCATTGACACGCCAAGAATTGCGTTTGCACCAAGCTTGCTTTTGTTTTTAGTTCCATCCAACTCAAGCATTATTTGGTCAATTGTCATTTGCTCACAAGCATCATAGCCAATTAATGCATCAGCTATTACAGTATTTACATTTTTTATGGCTTTCAAAACACCTTTGCCTAAGTATTTCTTTTTATCGCCATCTCTTAGTTCTAAAGCTTCCTTTGATCCTGTAGAAGCTCCAGAGGGAACTATTGCACTGCCAAAATAGCCACTATCAGTATAAACATCAACCTCAATAGTTGGGTTTCCTCTAGAATCTATTACCTGTCTTGCTCTTATTTCTGAAATATTTGACATAATTTAACCACTCCTTTTTTTATTCGTAATAATCATTATATACTTTTGGCTTACTAGCCTCAAAAGCACTATTCCTATACTTCCATTCCAATTCTAATTTATCTTCATTATTTAAATAGAAGAAGTCATTCCAGCTATCAGGGGTGTCTTTCTTAGCCCAAATAATATTCCCATATCTATATAATTGTCCAGTATATTTACTTCTAAGATATATACCATTTCCTGATGCTCGCCATTGGCAAGTGAATTTGCCATTTTCTTGTGTTTGAAAATTTGCAACATAATCACCTTTCATAAATGAAAAGCTAGCAATTTCCCATTCAGTAATTTTTTGAAATTTATTAGAAAAGGCTAAAAAGTAATCAAATACCCAGCCAACTGTGTGTTTGCCATCTTCAGTTGTGATAAATACCCAATGGCCATCCTCGTCTTTATAAATGTCTTTTTTTGTTTGTCTATAAATCACACGGACTCGTTCAGCTTTATGAAGCTTTGTTACAACAGAACCTTTTCGGTTTGGCTTTTTTAGCACTTCAAGATTATCAAGTGCAACAATGGCATAGAATCCATCTTTACTTTCCCATTGGTATGGAACATGCTTTCCTGATTTCCATTCCTCTTTAATTTTTGGAAAATAACCAGTGTAATTGGGTTTTCTAGCAAGAAAGTTTTCGATTTTAGTGGTTAATTTGTGAAAATCTTTAACAGATGGAATTGGCATTCCATTGTAATACCATTTCCATATTAATAAACCAAGTAAAACAGCTATAACAAGCCGAGTGTATCTAGCAACATTTATACGCACCTTCATATGTCAATAATATACCTTAATTAACTATTACAGTAAATCAAAAAAGAGAGTTGCATTTTTTGATGTTTGGGAAATGACATCCTCTAAAGATATGTTTTTAATTTCTGCGATTTTATTTGCCACAAAATAGGTATTAGCTGGTTGATTTTCTTCATTTTTTATAAAGTTGGGAGATAGGTAGGGGCAGTCTGTTTCTAACATGATCCTTTCTAAAGGAAGGTATTTTATAGCATTTATCACGGCCTCTTTTTTTGAGTAAGTTATTGTTGCTGTAAAGGAAAAGAAGGCATTGTCATTAATTACACTTTTTGCAAAATTTGTATCTGTTGAGTAGCAATGAAATATCTTTGGAAGTGCTTTGAAATTATTTAGTATGTCTAAAATATCATTATCCGCTTGTCTATTATGAATAATTACAGGTTTATTATGTTTTTTTGCTATTTCAAGTTGTTTATAAAAAAGCCCTTTTTGAATGTTACTGTCGCAATAGTTTCTATAATAATCTAAACCTATTTCTCCAACAGCTACAAAGTTATTAAGTTCTAGCATCTTTTCCAATAAATCTAGCCTATCAATGTCTGTATGTTCACAGGGGTGAATGCCTATAGTTGGTATAATAAATTTGTATTTTTTTGCCAGCTCTAAAGATGTTTTTGCTGTGTCTATACTTGTTGCTACATTAATAATATATTTTATGCCTCTTGAAAAGGCATTTTCAATAAGTTCATCAATATCTCTTTTACATAGGTGTAAATGCGCATGTGTATCTATAATATAGTCTATCATTATGGTTGCTATTTTAGCCTATGAGCTGATCCAAGGAAAGGAGTTTTTTGGTGCGTCACAAAAGTAATTAATTATGTTAAAATGCAACTCATGATGACAAGAGAACAGCAGAAAATAGTTGCAATAGTGATAGTTGTGTTATTGGGTGGTAGTGCTGTTTCTATCTACAAGAAATACTTTAAAACCTTGTCCTCAGACTATGTTAAAACAACTCCATATGTACCAACCTCAAACATATTACCCAAAAGAGTGATGAGTTACAAAAGAACAAGTGTTGTGCTTATTCAAATTGCAGGGGCTGTAAAAGAGCCTGGTGTATATAGGGTTAATTCGAATGCGCGAGTTATTGATGTTATTTCTGTTGCTGGTGGAATAATGCCCGGAGCAGATCTTAACAAGATCAATATGGCAGCTGTAGTTAAGGATGGTAAACAAATAAAAATTCCATTCTTGAAAAAGAAACATGTGAAAAGAAAAAAAACAAGGCAGGTTGCGTTAAAAAGAAGAATCAATATTAACCTAGCAAACAAAAAAGAGCTGACGAGTATTCCCGGTATTGGTAATAGTACCGCACTGGCAATAATAAAACTTAGAGTTATAAAGGGTGAAATCAAAGGAAAAGAAGATTTGTTAACAGTTAAAGGGATTGGAAACACAAAGATAAAAAAAATCGAAAAGTATATAATTTATTGAATCAGGGGCGAGTATCAAAACTCACCCCCTATTTATTTAACTAACTATTCAATAATCGATGTTACAACACCAGCACCAACAGTACGACCACCTTCTCTAATAGCAAAACGTAATCCCTGTTCGCACGCAACTGGTACTATAAGCTCAACAACCATATTAATATTATCGCCAGGCATTACCATTTCAACACCTTCTGGAAGATGAATAGATCCGGTAACATCTGTTGTTCTAATATAAAACTGTGGCCTATATCCTTTAAAAAATGGAGTGTGTCTACCACCCTCTTCTTTTTTAAGTACATATACTTCAGCATTAAACTTTTTGTGTGGCGTAATTGATCCTGGTTTTGCCAGCACCTGACCTCTTTTTAGGTCTTCTTTTTCTACACCTCTTAGCAAAGCCCCAACATTATCACCAGCGCGACCTTCATCTAACAACTTTCTAAACATTTCTACACCTGTGATGATTGTCTTTTTTATTTTCTCTTCTATACCAATGATTTCTACTTCTTCGCCAACCTTAACAATACCTCTTTCAATTCTACCTGTTCCAACTGTGCCTCTTCCTGTAATACTAAATACATCTTCTATTGGCATCAAAAATGGCTTATCAATTGCTCGCTCTGGAACTGGTATATATTTGTCTACTGTATCCATTAACTCCCAAATAGCTTTTGACGCTTCATTATCTCTTGATGAATCCTCAGCTTCCAATGCTTTAAGTGCTGATCCTTTAATAAATGGAATGTCATCTCCAGGATAATCATATTTACTTAATAACTCTCTTAACTCCATCTCAACTAAGTCGATTAGTTCTGGGTCATCTACCATATCTGTTTTATTTAAGAAAACTACGATATGAGGTACGTTTACCTGCCTTGCAAGTAATATGTGCTCTCTTGTTTGGGGCATTGGCCCATCTGCGGCACTTACTACTAAGATAGCTCCATCCATTTGTGCTGCGCCTGTTATCATGTTCTTAACATAGTCAGCGTGTCCAGGACAATCTACGTGTGCATAGTGTTTATTTTCTGTTTCATACTCAACGTGCGCTGTCGCAATCGTGATCCCTCTTTCTTTTTCTTCTGGTGCTGCATCAATTTGATCATATGCCTTAAACTCTGCATTTCCTATTGATGCTAATGTCTTTGTTATTGCCGCTGTTAATGTTGTCTTTCCATGGTCAACGTGTCCTATTGTACCTATGTTTAAATGCGGTTTTGTTCTTTCGAATTTTTCTTTTGCCAT
>Ga0233447_1001065_pt1 | contig 25006 bp, 28 predicted proteins | sample SI_124_October20_3_FD_183014 | JGI IMG/M metagenome (GOLD analysis project Ga0233447, IMG submission 183014) | Seawater microbial communities from Saanich Inlet, British Columbia, Canada - SI_124_October2016_135_MG | ecosystem: Environmental > Aquatic > Marine > Inlet | place: Canada: British...
TTTCTCTTCGTCTGTCAAATAAAATTTCATACATATAATTTACTCTTTATAGAAAGTTTTTGAAAAGTTATTTTTTAGATTTCATTCGAGAGAGGTATACATCTCAAGCAAGATGTACCTCTAAATTAATATAACAGGATTTAATGAATACGCGCTACGAACAAAATATTTTAACATTCTCAGCCTGCGGAGCCTTATTTTTTGCTATTTTAGCCCTTATATGGGGCATATTAACAAAATCACAAATGATAATGTTCGATGGAGTTTATTCTTTTATTAGCCTTATACTAACAGGGTTTTATTTTTATGCAGCCAAAAGCATGATGCTTGGAAGCGATAAAAAATTTCCTTTTGGAAGATCTCAGATTGAACCAATGGTAATAACAGTACAGTCTATTGTTCTAATAGCCATATGCATCAAAGCTCTTACCAGTTCAACCATATCCCTGTTTTCTGGAGGACAGGAAATAAACAGTTTATCAGGAATGACATATGCTTTTATAGGCGTTATTGGATGTTTTATTGCCTGGTCTTACATTATGCGCACAAAAAAGAAAAAAGCTCCTCAATCAGTATTACTTAAAACTCAATCCATGCAATGGCTCATGGACACAATGTTAAGTGGAGCTGTACTAATTGGGTTTTTTATTGGTTATATTCTACAATCTATGGGATATGAGTATTATGCTCAATATACGGATCCTCTGATGGTAATAATTGCTGTGTTATTTTTTATTAGAGGACCAATTATTTCTCTTATAGAAGGAATAAAAGGACTTTTAATTATGGCTCCTGAAAAAGGTATCTATAAAACCTCGAAACAAGCTATGAAAACTATAGCAAGACAAAAAAAATTTGAAGATGTTGTACTACGTTTAGGTAAATCAGGACGTGAGCTTGTCTGTGAAGTTAGCTTCATCACTAAGACCCCAAAAGATTCACGTTCAGTAGGAGAAATGGATGAAATCCACAAGGAAGTTTACGACAAACTCTCTGAAATGTTCGACTCTCCCTTGTGGCTTTGCGTATCATTTGTACATAATAGAAAATTAACTTAAAGTATAGGGCTCATAATGAAAAATAAATCAAAAATCATTGTAACCATTAGTACGATAATTGTAGGATGTTTAATCGTTACTTTATGGTTTTTCCTTCCTCTTCCCTTTTCTGTAAAAAAACAAGCGCCTATCACATCCAAAGAACTTTTCTTATTAAAGTTCGAAAAAGATATAAATAAAATGAGAATACTTTTAGCACTTAAAAGTAACTTAGGATTTATGGAAGCCCAAGATACAGCAGAACAAATTCGCGATTTATGTTTTGATGTAGACAAGGAAGGATGGAAAAAATGGAGCTCCATATCAGATGATATGCATTCTTGGTACATTCGCCTTTCAGTAGAAGAAACAGCTTCCTTGGAAGAAATCATAGATGAAGTTTATATAAAATATCCTTTCTTAAAATTAGAAGGAGTAGAAGATCAAGATAATTTTGATAATATAATTATTAAAACACCAAATCCCCAAATTACACGGACAAACTCAACAACATGGGAAGATATGCCAGGCCTTGTTATTACTAAAAAATTTACAAAAAGCAATATCCTAGTCGCCTTTGAAGGAAATATGGTCTTAAATTTTTCCGATAAAAATAATCATAGTGGATTTATTCGCCTACTTGTTGATGGTAAAGAAGTGAAAGTAAAAGAATTTAAATCTCAAATTACATCTAAAGGCATTTTCAATCAGGATTTTATGACACTCAACTGGAAAGGAGAATTACTCGAGGGGAAACATACAATCAAATTACAGTACAAAGTAAGTGACAGTGATGCTAATTTGGAATTTAAAGGTATTCCAAAACTGGTTTTAATTCGTTAGTTTGCTCTATTAATGCTCTTATCTACTGTTTTTGAAAAATCACTTTATTTTCAAGAGGCTTCTTTTGAAAATAATCAGAAATATTTTGCAAAGTAGTTTCTGCTATATTTTTTAAAGCTTCTTTTGTAAAAAACCCTTGATGAGAAGTAACTATGACATTTGGGAAAAATATTAATCTTGCTAAAACATCATCCTTTATGATCGAAGTAGAATAATCATTATAAAAATAAGCCTCTTCTTCCTCATAAACGTCTAACCCAGCTGCAGAAATTTTATAACTTTTTAAACCATCGATCAGATCTTTTGTATTAATCAACTTTCCCCTACCGGTATTAATAATCATAACCCCATTTTTCATCTTATCGATAGTTTCTTTTCTAATCATATGATGATTATCTTCAGTTAACGGACAATGAAGCGAAATAATATCAGATTCTTTTAATAATTCCTCTAAGGAAACATAAGAGCACTTATTTTCTTTTTGAAGCTTTTGATCAGGATAAACATCATATGCTAATACTTTCATCTTAAATCCATTTGCAATATCAATCATTTTCTTTCCGATAGCGCCAGTTCCAACAATTCCTATAGTTTTACCATTAAGGTCAGATCCAAGCATTCCTTCCAAAGAAAAATCCCCTATTCTGGAACGGAAATAAGATAAATAAGTTTTCCTGTTCAGACCTAGAATCAAAGCCATCGCATGTTCTGCTACTGAACTGGGCGAGTAGCTAGGAACTCTAACAACCTGTAGTTTACCTTTGGCATATTCAAGATCTATATTATTATATCCAGCGCATCTAAGAGCTATAAGCTTTACACCACAATTAACCAAAGCATCAATCATCTCTTTATCAATATTATCTTCAACGAAAATACAAATAGCCTCTGATCCTTTTGTATTCTGGACATTTTTTAAAGAAAGTCTATCTTCAAAATAATCTAACTGAAAATCAAAATGTTGATTTATTAGATTAAAGGAAGATTTGTCATATGATTTTACATCAAAAAAAGAAATTTTTTTCATCTTACTCTATATTGTTCATTTATTAATTTGATTAGCATTTAAAACTTTTGAAAACAAGCGTAAAAAAGATTCCTTGTAAGAGCAAAATTAAAATACCTCCTGACTAAAACGCTAGTACTCTCGATCTCTTGTAGCAATCCAAATATTCAACAAGCTTTTTTTATTATATAGATTCCCCTCATTCTAAGATTTATATATACGCCATTTCTTTATAAGACGTTATTCTTTTTTAAAATTTTATTTTACATTTTATTCTTTTACTGTATTTTTAACATTTAGATCATTTTTGTAAAACAACGGTAATAATGAAAAAATTTATATTTACGTTTTGTCTGCTAGCTATACTTTTAGGAGCTTTTATCTGGTATCGTTCTCAACAATATCTAATTGCTTTTTTCGAGCCTTTAGAATATGAGAATTTACAAAATGAACACCTTTATCTAGGCTTTAAAGAAACATGGAAACTTGGAATAAAAGATGCAAAAGTTTCAGACAAGAACACTCTTTTTATTTCCATACCAAGCGACATTCAAAAATCAAATGAAATTCTAGAAGAAAAAATTAATAAATTTTTATTAGACCACCCCAAGTGGTGGTGGAATGACAAAAAAATCTTAATAGTCGCAGGATTCATAAGCAATCATTTGAAAATTGCCTCAGACCTTGTCCATAAACATAAAAGAAACATTCTATCCATAAGTCCAATTTCCACTACTCCAAAAGCTGTTTCATGGCTTAATGTATTACAGGCCATCCACAATGACAAATTCGGTGCAAATGCCATTACCATGTATGCAGCCAGAAAACAATATGACAAAGCTGTGATCTTATATCATAAAGATGACTCTTACAGCGAAGGTTATCAAACAGAGCTCACAGAATCTTTAACAAAACAACAGATCGAACATATTTCTATTCTTTTGAACAACGATTCAATAGAAGATCTTACAAACACAAAAATAAATCCATACTTAACATCTTCAAAAAAACCTTTAGTCATATTACTAGGATACAAAGATGAACTTATAAAAATTGAAAAATCTTTAGACCCCAAAATCGAATTAATCGGCACAGACATTTGTGCTAATATCAAAGATATTTTCAATGAAAACCGAGTGGTTACAATAGTTATTCCTTCCATTATTGATTATACAACTACTACCAACTATGTTTATAAAAATGTTCTTGAAGACCTAGAACAAAAAATCCTCAATTTCAATTATATAATTTCTTATGCAGTTCCATTTTTATATGATTGTGCATTTCAAGTCGGTAACATAATCGCCAATAACAAAAACTTCACTTGGAATAATTTTCAAAACCGCTATAAACCTGCTTTACCAGCAGCTGCACTAGTATCTACTTGGTATGATCACGAACAAAAAGGACCTGCCCATGGTGGATATTGGTTTATATATACTCATGATACTGAGATAAAAAACTTCCCTTCATATAACAAGAAAATATTAGGAAACGTATATACTCTTAAAGAAAGTGCTGCTGTTGCTTATCAAATAGGTAAGTTTGCCTGGGCAGGTCTTTTAGGATGGAACGTTTATCAAAATATATGGGAAAAATATTTTATCAATGGCCAAAAACTTGGAGTCAAATCATCATATATAAATTATGAATTTCCAAACGGAATTTCAAACTGGAATCCTATTCACGTCAAAAGTTATAGATCCTATGAAGGAAAATGGTTTTTTGCAAGTGATGTTGAAGATAAATATCCTATAGAGGAAAAAGAATATCAACTAAAATGAATACAACCTACTTCCATCTAAAAAAAATAATAAGCCTCTATATCTTTGATTAACTTCTCTCTCTCAACAAATTTATCAAAAAGAGGATGTTCTTTTTCCGGATTTATACATAACGTATTTTGAGGGACATCTTTTGGTAAGATACTAGATAATGAATTGATGAATTCTTTGTTAATTTCCCCTCCTCCGATACAGGCAGCTTCCGCTCCTAAGAAATGAAAAGCCTTTATTTCTTCTTCATTTAAATTCAGAGGATATTTTACCGACAAAAAATTATGATCATCTTTACAAACTTTCCATCTTATTGAATTTAAAAGATTAGACAGATTCTTATTTAGAGATGGTAATATGGCTATATTCTTATGTTTGTCATCCAAAAGAATAACACTTATTCCCCTGGATATAAAATAAATTTCATAATCACTGAATTTATTCACAATTAACCTATATTGTATTTTCCAGTTTTCTATTGACATTTCTAAAAGAGAATCGCCTTGACCGGCCAAATCAAATAATAAGCAAGAAGATCCTCTTTCATACAATTTTTGTGCAATTTGATGCCAGATATAAAAAAGGCCTGCTTTAGGTTCCATAAAACCAGGCAAAAAAACAAATAACTTATTTGTATTGCCTTTATATAAATGACCATAAAACTCTATCGATTTTTCTTTTAACTTTATAACTTCCATGAATCTAAATCAGCCCTATATTCTTGGCATGACAAAAAGATAAATGATAAGACAATCCCTTAAAATTATAAGCAGTGTCAAACATATAACCTGAATACGGATCCACCTCAAAAATGCCCTTTGATTCTGAAAATAAAAATCCAGGATATTTATCTGCTATTTCCTTATATAAATCATATGCCTTTTTATATTTCCCCTTAGATTCTTCTACTAAAGCTAGATTAATTTGAAAATGTACATAGTGTGGAAATAAATTCATCCCCAAATGAAAATCTTTAAAAGCATTTTCATACTCTCCTATAGTTAGATGAGCCACACCTCTGCTGTTAATATATACAGGATTATTATTGTCTAATTCTAAAGCCTTATTATATTCTATGATTGAATTATCATGCTGTCCCATAGATCTAAGTATATGAGCTATTACGAAATGAGAGTGAGCCTTATCAGGAAAAAGCTCCAAATTTTTTTTAGCTAATAAAAACCCTTCCTGAATTTTACCCAAAACCCTTAAAATTAATGCTTTATACCCAGAAACAACAAAATTACCCGGATTATTCTTTAATTCCTTATTTATCATGAGCAAATATTTCGTTAATTTTTCATTACGGTTTTGAAGAGATCTACTATGACCAAAATGATTTAATATAACAGGGAGATTGATAATCTTGTTACCACGTCTTTTTAAAGAATTTTTAATATTATCAACGACTATTCCTTCATAATAAATCTCAGAAAAAGACCTGAATATTTTAATAGTCTCGGAAGTATAAAAAGCTCCTGAAGCAAAAAAATTATATCTTAAAACACTCATAGCATCTACGGAATTACTCACTTTTGATAAAGCTTGAGATAATTTCTCAAGAGCAATCTTATCGAAACATTCATCAGCATCTAAAAAAAGAACCCATTCTGTGATAACCTTGTTTAATAACTGATTTCTAGCAAAGCTAAATCCTTTTGAGAAATCTATTTTCTCTATATTTTTAGTATATTGTCTGCAAATGTCCATTGTTCTATCAGTAGATCCAGTATCCCCTATAATTATATCACTGACTAGTGGCAAAACACTTTCTATACATTTTGAAACAAATTTCTCTTCATTTTTCACTATGAGACATAATGTTATGTTACTTTTCTTCATCAATCCACTGCCGTACTTTTCTAAAAAGATCCAATCTATGTTTTAAACTAGAAAATAAGTGATCAGCCCCATCTATCACATGGATATCGATATTGAAATTTTTCAAAGACTCTATTTCCGAATAATGTTTGAGATCACCAGAACCAAGAACAACCTTTTTATTTAGTAATTTACTAAAATAACTCTTTCTTGGAAAAAGCTTAGCCCTATCATCAAAATATTGCTTTTCTAAAAAAAGTTGTCCTCCTCTTATGGGAACAGGAGTGATTCCAAGATCATTAAATTCTACTTTCTCTGCAAAACCATTGCTTATAGCTAGCATTGTTTCATTTTCACCTCGTTTAGCTGCTGCCATTAAAGCAATCAAAGCTCCCGTGCTTATACCACTCCAAATAATAGTCTCTGATATATTATTCGCCACAAAAAGAGCATCTTCACACATGGAGTGTAAAGATGTTTTGATAAATTTAGATGAGGAAAGCCCCGACCCTCTAAAGTCAAACCTAACAACTTTAATATTACAATTTTCACAAATATACTTAGATAAGTTTGACAACAAGCCTTGAGGCCCTATCTTGTCTCCACTAAGACCATGTAATAATACCATACATGTTTTAGACTTATCCACTACTTGATCAATACTAACACTAAGCCATTCATCAGAAGACAATCTCCAAATTTCCTCTCTTCTTTTCAGCATAAATATTATTTACCTAAACATAGATAAAACATCTTGTTGTATTTTCTCATAAGGAACATCTCCTCTAACAGAAATATAATTATTTAGTTCTATGATAGTTTCTTTGAATATTTCCTGGGCTTTGCTAAGAAAACATTCATTTTCATGAACTTCTACAATCTTTCGTTTACTAATTCTTTCTATAGCTATCTCAACAGGTACATCAATATAAAATGTAACATTAGCTACAGGCATGCAATCAACTAAAGAGATATCTTCCTCTTTATAAGCATTGAAACATTTTTGATAGACCTTATAAGCAGTTATATAACGATCACATATAACATAATCATACTGCCTTAAAGCTGTTTCAATATTATTTTTCTGCTTAAGAAAACTTAAAAGGAAAAAATCACTCCTAAAATTAGATATTAAAAAATGAATATAGCTTTGATCTATATCTTCTTTTAATAAATTCAGTTCGTTAAGAAAAGGATAAACTCTTTTATCTCCTTGAATCACCTTTAAGGTTATAACAGAATAGCCCAGCTCTTCTAGATTTTCTTTTAGATGCTCTATAAAAGTGGTCTTCCCTGATCCATCGATCCCACAAATTTCTATTAATTGACCTGCATCTAATTTTAAAACAATAAAACTAAAAATCGTGAATATACCAAATATATATTTTTTCATAAATAACCTTCAAATCTATCATATGCTTCAAAATAATCTGCTCTTTTTAAAGGATTGAAAACGTCTTCAAAGAATTTCAAATCACACATGTCCTTATGTTTTTTCAACGTATAATCTAAATTTCTTTTCCATCCGATAAACCTATCATAATTCATCTCTCTATCGTGATATAAATGAATAGAATTAACCCCTTCTATAAATTCAAAATTTATCCCATTAACAAAGCATCGATAAGCCCATTCACTATCCTCCAGTCCCCACTGTATATAATTTACATCAAAAGGATTTAAAAGAGCCAGATTTCGAGACAATGACACATTACAAGTATAAGCCATAAACCAAGGATGTTTAAGATCATTTACTTTCTTACCATATCTTTTTAATAATTTTAACCTAGTATCAATGTTAGATATTTTCCCATGTTCATTCATATGAGATCTATTTCCCAGAGCAATATAATTCTTATTTTCCTGATGAATTGCATAATGTCTTTGAACAAACATATCATCTACCAATATGTCACTATCAATAAAAACAACAATTTTCCCACAAGCTAGTTTAAGACCACAATTTCTAGCTCGAGCTGGTCCACCATGAGATATTTTGATAAATTTAAAGCATTCATCTATCATATCACTAGAATCAAGATCGCTTCCATCATCAACAATGATAACCTCATAATCAGCTGTTTGAAAAGACTGATTTTTTAAAGCAATCAAAACCTTAAACAAATATTCTTTCCTATAAAAATAAGGTATGATAACACTTACTTTCATCTTTTCACTTTATTAACACAATCAGGCTTTTGCGTTACAAAATGAGTATGAACAAATGATAAAGTCTCTTTTTGGGAAGGAAAAGCAAGTAACTTATAAGCTTCTTCAAAAGAGCACCACTTAAAATCATCATGTTCATGTTTTGAAAGATTAACAGGACTTAAACTGTCAGCATACCCACAAAAATTAGCACTAAATGCTATGCTATCTTTAGGCTGCTCGTAGAACATTGTCACATCTACATTATAAAGTTGCACTTCACTTATCCCAGTTTCTTCTTCAATTTCCCGAAAAGCAGCATCCTTAACATTTTCTTCTCCCTCCACCTTTCCTGTAACTATTTGCCATATTCCTGGAAGATAGGTTGTCTTACATCTTCTAATAAGTAAATAAAGAGGAAAATCTTTTTTACTAATATCAACTATATAAACGGCTACAAATTTGGGTTTCATAATTTTCCTTTTCATATTTATTTTTATTTAAATTAAACTTTATATACGGATTTTGATTAGCACGTTTTCTAGCTAAAGACCTATATATTCCTGTAACTAAATCAATCGTAAAAGACTGTTTATCTAAAGTAGAAATATTATTCACTCCATCTAAAAATTGAAGCAAACATTTATCTCTAGCAGATTCATTAAATCCAATGAAGTCATTGTCCTTAATTAAATCGCCACCTAATATATCGCATCCTTTAATAAGTTCGTATGGTTTTCCTCCAATTAATTCCACGTTTCTATACACATGTATATCAAAATGTTCTAGCCCTCCTGCTGCTTCATGGCAAATATCACTATTGTTCCTTTCTTTGATTTCATAAGCTTGATAACTATGCACCTGAATGTTCATCAAAGGACCTATATGTAAATTAATATGTTCATGTCTCACTCTTCCGTTACCTTTATATGTATCTTCTGGTAAATAATGCCAGGCTCTCCTAGAAAATCCTGACTGTAACAAATTCAAAGAAGCTGTTGTAAGAATATTAGAACCGGAGAAAAATTCAATCTGGGCCAATAGATCTAGTTCTCCCATTTGCTTATACTTACCTTGGCGCCATAATTCTCTTTGATTTTCAAATCTATCACTTCCAAATATTTTTTTAAAAAATTTATCATTCATAACGAACAGCTGATCTTGAGGGGCATAATGAGACGAAGTGATAGAACAACTGTCTGGTTTTTTATCATAACTCAAACAGTCATATGAGAGTAATAAAGTTAAAAGGTCTATAAAATGATAACCGCTATGAAAAATTTTCCCGTAACCATATTTATATGGATGATTTTCCCTATATAAAAATTCATCAGGCATATTCCAGCTACCGTCACAATGAGATATTTGAATATGGGAAATAGGAAGATCATATTCTTTTACATATGAGCGAATTAATCCAATAATATATTGGTAACGCTTGTCAAAACGTCTTTGGCATTGAACTACAACATCTACACCATTTTTTTTACTTAACTCTAATAAATAGTAAAAATCTTCTGCAATTTTCATAGATTGCAATTCACTATTAATAACATGAACAGGAGCCGTTATAGGTTTATCCACCAATACAGAAATTCTCTGGTTAATAAAATATTTCAAATAAGCATAGTGAGCTTTAGGTTCCGTACTGATAATTGCATGAGAAATGTTGTTTTTTTTTACTAACAACGCCAAATAATTTTGAAACTCTAAGGGAAAATCCTCTGAATCTTTATATTTATCAGGAAGAAAAACTGTTAAAGCATTTATATTATTATCTTTTAAATATCTTTCGACTTCTCTTTTTTTTGATTTCAAATCTACAACTATAGATACCTTTAAAGAATATTTCTTTACGGCTCTTATATAGATTCTTTTACAATGAGGGCCTAAGCCTATTATTATTATATTTTTCATTAAGAAATCAATTTTTAGTAAAAAATTAAACAATTTTAAACTACAATCATTAAAATTCAATTAAAAAAAATACAATTAAGTGATTAAGATCACTTACAAACATGAAATTATAATATTAATAATTTAATCTCTTAGAAAAATCAGATATCCTTTAAGAAAGACTATCCAAATCATTATTCATTCAGAATGTATTCAATCTTGTTGTTTGGCTTTGATATCAAGCTCATTCCATCTAAGATAGAGTCTTTCAATTTCTATTTCTGCAACAGAAAGTTCTTTACAAACAGAATCAAGTTGTTCTTTATCAGTCATAACTTCAACCTGATTTAATAAAGAGTGTAATTTTGAAATTTTTTGCTCTAAATTATTGATATTACCTTCTATAGCTTCATATTCTTTTTTCTCGGAAAAAGTAAGTTTTTTAATATTATTTGTTACATTCTTAGTAACAAAGCTTTTAGTAGAAGACTCACTTTGAGAACCTATGACATTTTTTTTAGAAGCTTCAAATTGAGCATAATCAGAAAAAACAGAAATTTGGTCTTTATGTTCCAGTGAAATTATTGAATTACAAACCCTGTCAATTAAAAATCTATCATGTGTTATGAGCACTATAGCTCCATTAAACTCTAAAAAGCTTTCTTCCATAACATCCAATGTTTGTATATCCAAATCATTTGTTGGCTCATCTAAAAGTAACACATCAGCCGGTTCAAGCAAAAGATGAGCAATTGCTATCCTTGCTCTTTCTCCACCTGAGAGTGTTTTAATTTTTAAATTTAAATTATCTTTTGAAAACAAAAATCTTTGAGCCCATGAATTAACATGAATTTTCTTATCTTGAAATGTAACATATTCACCATTTGGACAAAGAGCGTCTTTTAAAGTTAGATTATCGTCTAACTTCATTCTATGTTGATCGAAATATACAATCTTCAAATTATCAGCTATTTTTATCGTCCCGATATCTGGAACAATTTCCCCTGTTAACAATTTTAAAAGAGTTGTCTTCCCGCTTCCATTTGGACCTATAAGACCAATTTTAGTTTTAGAAGCAAGAGTAAAACTTAAATTTTTAAAAAGTATTTTCTCATTAAAACTTTTAGAAATAGATTTTAGAGTTATTAATTTTTTAGTTTGTCTTTCAGTAGAGACAAAATCGATCTTAACTTTTTTTGATTCATTTCTTTTTCTTAAATCAGCCAATTCCTCAAAAATTTCATGAGCTTCGCTGATCCTTGATCTTGATTTAGTCGTCCTTGCCTTCACTCCTTGTTTCAGCCATTCCCTTTCTCTTCTAGCTTTTGAATTAAGAGATTTCTCCTGAGTTATCTGTCCTTTTAAAAAATCATCTTTTTTCTTTAAAAAGTCCAAATAAGATCCTGTAGACTCAAAGATATTATTAGGATACACACTTGAGATCTCTATAATTTTATTACATACATTTTGTAAAAAATATCTATCGTGAGAAACTAGAATGAAATTTATAATTTTTTTTTGTAAAAATCTCTCTAGCCATAGCAAAGACTCTAAATCCAAATGATTCGTAGGCTCATCCAAAAGAAGTAGATCTGGAGATAACATCACAGCAGCTGCTATTGATAATTTTTTTTGCCATCCTCCTGATAACGTCGGAGCCTTTATTGTCGGATCTTTAAATCCAAATTTATTTAGCCATTTATCAACAATAATACTTTTATCATACTCGTCTAATTTTTCCTCTTTTAGATAGGATAGTAAAATCTCTTTTACTGTCTTATTCTCATAAAATATAGTTTGAGGAACATAAGCTATTTTTAAAGAACGTTTAACTGTAAATTCACCATCATCGCTATTTTCTAAATCAGCCAATATTTTTAATAAGGTTGATTTACCTGAACCATTAGGTCCAATAAGACCAATCCTATCTTGCTCAAAAACTGAAAACGACAAGTTTCTAAATAAAACTTTAGAAACGAATGATTTTGATAGATTTTTAGCATTTAATAACAAGCTCATATAAACAGGATAACAGAAATAAATAAATTACTCATTCATGTTTTTTAAAGTCAGAGTAATATTTCGATAAATCATCAATTACTCATGCTTTGTGTATATTCTATAAAAAAATAATTATAAAAAAACGGTTAGATTGAACTGCCTTTTAATCAGAACTCCAGTTACTGATTACAATACGAACTTTTTCATGATCAGACTTAAAAGAAAACTATTAAAATAAATTTTTTCTTTTTTTGATATTCAGCCAATATCTAGTATGACGTAGTTCACCTATTTTTAATAAAGCTCCTATTTTAACTAAATCGGTTAAATCACGAGTAGCTGTTGCCCTAGATGTCTTTGTGATTTTAATATAATTATCAGCACTAAGCCCTCCTTTAAATGCCTCCAAACCTTCATCAAACATTCTCAATAAAACTTTTTCTTGCCTATGATTTAAAATTCCGGATAATTTTAATAGAAGTTTAGCTTTTTCAATTAGAAAGTTTAATAAATCAATAGATTCTTGTTGCGCTTTCAATATTATATTAGAAAAAAAATCTATCCAGCCCTGTATATTAAGTGTGTGATTACATTTTCCAAGTTCTGCATAGTAAATTTTTTTATTTTTTTCTAACACTTTAGAAACAGCAATTAAAATAGGTTTTCCAATACCTTGCGACAATACTTTTTCCACTAAAGCCCGTCCTATCCTACCATTACCATCTTCAAAGGGATGAATACTTTCAAAATATAAATGAGCAACTGCAGCTCGAACAAATATAGAATCAGAAGTTTTTATAGAATTAAACCAATCAATAAAAAGTTCCATTTCTGAATAAATTCTATTAGAAGGAGGAGCTTCAAAAAACACTCTATGTCTATCATATCTATGAGAAACAATTTGCATAGGTTCGTCATAAGATCGATATTTACCATATTCAATATCTTTAGTTGACTCATCAAATAACATAGAACGCCATTTAAAAAGCATTTCATGGCTTAATGGCGCAGAAAAGGTTTCATAAATATCACAAAGCAAGTTGGCCACGCCTACTTCTTTTAAAGATCTTTGCTTAAAAGAATTTTTCAGTCCAAAATGTTTTTTAATAGAAGATTGCAAACTTTCACGATCAAGAATTTCTCCTTCAATTTTTGAGCTTTCAATACCCTCTTGACTTAGTATTTCAATGATGAATTGCTTACGGTCTTCAGAGGTGATGCTTTTTAAAAAAGCTACAGATTCCCCTACGCTAAGCAAAAATTGTTTTTCCAGTTGAGATATTGCATCGAAATCAAACCTAAATTTTGGCCAACTTGGCAATTGCCAGTTCCATTTCATGATTTATAAACCTATTTTCTATAACTCAAATAATAACAAAATATGATTTATAGATCAAATCCCTATAACTCATAAAACCATTTTTCCAGATTATAATTCTTTAATTATCAAGATGATAATATTATTATTATCAAAAAAATTATTCCTAGAACGAAGATCAAAAAACTTCATTTACTGGTTACCCTGCGAACTTTTAATTGGGTTAAATCATGATACCTGCAGTAAATTTTTATAAATACTTAATCTCAATCCCTTTACAATTCTGAGAAGCTAGAAACCCGTATATTCGCTATTAGACGCAATAACTACTCAAAATAAACCAAATGTTGTTCCCAAAAATAGGACATTACTACTTTGTCCTTACACATTAAAAAATAGATATTGATAAAAAATGAATACTACAATAACATGAATATATATTCATAATAAATCGGTCAAACTAATACTTTTTGACCTTTAAATTAAAGGAGAATTTAATATGCCAGGATTTAACAGAACAGGTCCACAAGGATTTGGAGCAGGAACAGGAAGAGGCTTAGGCCCCTGTGGTGGTGGTGTAAGACGAGGTTCAGGCAGAGGATTTGGACGTCGTGGTTTTAATGGAATGGGCCGGAATATACATCCACAAGATGAGCAAAAGATCTTAGAAGAAGAACTTAAAGCGCTTGAAAATGAAAAACGAGCTATTTCTGAACGAATAGAAGATTTAAAGAAGAATTAGAATGTTATAACCACAATATGATAAGGGTAAAATGAAAAAAATTATTTTTTTAAAGAGGAAATATGATTATTGCAATAGCTAGTGGAAAAGGAGGAACAGGCAAAACAACATTTGCTGTTAATTTAGCTCAAACTCTTTTGCAAAAAGATATGAATATACGATTGTTAGATTGTGATGTTGAAGAACCCAATGTTCATTTATTCATAAAGCCAAAATTCACAGATGAAAAAAGCGTTAATGTATTTAAACCGGTATGGGATAGTGATAAATGTACAGGATGTGGTAAATGCACAAAAGCATGCTCTTATAACGCCCTTGCCATGACAGGTAATAATCTACTTATTTTTAATGAATTATGCCATTCTTGCGGATTATGTACTTTTATTTGTCCTCAAAATGCTATTCATGAAGAATCTGTTAAAATAGGCAAGATTCAAATAAGTGATGAAAATAAATCATTTTTCTTTGCACATGGATTGCTTAATATTGGTGAACCTTTAGCTCCTAAAGTAGTAAAAGCTGTTAAGCAATATATTGATCAAACATCTATAAATATTATTGACGCATCGCCGGGTATAGCATGTCCTGTTGTGGAAGCTGTTGAAGGTTCTGATGTAACTGTTCTTGTAACTGAGCCCACACCTTTTGGTTTATACGATCTTAAATTAGCAGTTAATTTGATGATAAAGATGAAAATTCCTGTTGGCATTGTAATTAACTGTTCTGATGGTAAGGATGATTTAATTGTCACTTATGCAGAAAAAGCAGGTATACCAATTATTGGGCGAATCCCATTTAAAAAAGCTTATGCTGAAGCATATTCTAAAGGTGATATTCTTATAAATGTTTTCCCTGATTTAAAAGAGGAATTTCTTAAAATATTTAAAAATATTAAAAAATTAGTTGGCACTAAAATTTCACCTAAGCTTATTGAAGAACCATTTATTGTACAAAAAAAGAAAACGGAATCTTTAAAAAAAGAAGTAAATTCAAACCATAAGGAGCTCGTAGTAATTAGCGGTAAGGGAGGAACAGGTAAAACGACAGTACTAGCTTCTCTTGCAGTTCTTGCTTCGGATAGTGTTTTAGCAGACAATGATGTTGATGCTTCTGATCTACATCTCTTATTGAAGCCAAAAGTATATGAAAAAAATGACTTTTATGGAGGAAGTGAGGCTGTTATTGATCAAGATAAATGTATTGGCTGTGGTAAATGTGCGCAATCTTGTCATTTTAATGCTATAGATGTAAGTGGTACTGAAAATAAAATATATACCATAAATGAACTTGCTTGTGAAGGATGTCATCTTTGTAAATATGTATGCCCAAAAAATGCTATTACAATAAAAGAAAAAATAACAGGTCAATTATTTATTTCTGAAACGGAATATGGTCAAATGGTTCATGCAAGATTAGGAATCGCAGAAGAGAATTCAGGTAAATTAGTATCTCTAGTACGCAATCATGCATCTAAACTTGCACAAAAATTAAAAAAAGGAAATATACTTGGTGATGGTCCTCCTGGAACAAGTTGTCCTGTTATAGCATCTATTTCAGGTGCTGACCTTGTACTTATTGTTACTGAGCCAACAATTTCTGGCATACATGATATGGAACGAGTTATTAAACTCGTATCGCATTTTAGAATACCAGCTAAAATTGTTATTAATAAGGCTAATTTAAATGCTGACCAAACAGATAGAATTTATAAAATTGCTAAAAAAGAAAACCTCAGTGTTGTTGCAGAAATTCCATTTGATCGCAATGTTTATGAAGCTCTAATAGCTTGTAAAACAGTTGTTGAATGGGGTAAAGGATCTGCTAATCAAATTTTAAAACAATTATGGAACACATTAAAAAAAGAACTTTTTTATGACTTTTGAACAACAATTTAAAGATTTAATGATAAATGAAAACATGAATCGTATCCAGCAAAAGATTATGGTTATGAGCAATAAAGGTGGTGTTGGCAAAAGCACTATTGCAGCCAATATCGCACATGAATTAAGTAATCAAGGATATAAAACAGGCATCTTGGACATTGATCTTCATGGACCTTCCCAGGGAGAAATATTTAATATATCTAATTTAAAATTAAAAATTAACCAAGAAAAAAAAATCATCCCTTTTCAAATAAAAGAAAATTTAAAGCTAGTTACTATAGCTGGTATAATAGAAAATGAACAACAGGCTCTTATTTGGAGAGGGCCAATGAAAATCAATGTAATCAAACAATTTCTTACAGATGTTTTATGGGAAGATCTCGATTATTTAATCATTGATGCACCTCCGGGAACAGGTGATGAACCTCTGACAATAGTCCAACTCATTCCCAACTTGAATGGAATAGTTCTAGTTACTACTCCACATGATTTAGCAATCCTAGATAGCAAAAAAGCCATTACTTTTGCAAATAAATTAAACATTAACATATTAGGAATTGTTGAAAACATGAGCTATTTCCAATGCCCGCATTGCCTTGAAAAAACAAATCTATTCAAAAAGAAAACTAATAATGATTTCTTCCAAAAATCTGGCATAGAAATTCTGGGTTCGCTGCCTTTTGACTCCAATCTATTAGATTGTCTATTACCAACATCTTTTACAAATCAAGTTATAAAAGAAATCACTCAAAAACTAATAAAAAAGCAGAAAAAAAATGAATAAAATAAATTATTTTGTGGATATATTCTTGTTTTTCTTGTTTTGTCTTGTTTCGGTATCAGGATTCATTCTTTTATTCCTTCCTCATGGCCCTCATAGTTCTAATATGCAATTTATCAGTTTCTATAAATATCAATGGATCCAACTACATATTTGGTCAAGCATCGCTTTATTCTTTTTTGTAGGATTTCACTTACTATTACATTGGAAATGGATCTTGCTTACAACTAAGAATATTTTTTTTCAAAAAAAATAAATTATCTTCGCATTAACACCAAACTATTGACCTCACAATCGATAATTTGAGAAATAACTGGACATTTAACCATTAACAAAAAGAAAAGAGCTTTATGTTGCAAATCGCACATCGTTTCAAAATTACCCTGTCCTTTTGCTATCACTACATCTGCATTATGAAACATCTCTTGCAATTTTAGAGGTGTTTTTTCAAAAACTGTTCCTGGATAGCCCGTTCCATTAGTAATAACACGACAAAGATCTAACATCCCGCTTTCCTTCGCATCAAGCATTGTAGCATCATTTAAAATCGGATTTTCTCTCACTACATAGTCGAGCCTGAAGAACTCTAAGAAGAAGCCTTTTTTCATAGAGAAAAAAGCTGAATTTAAAACGATTTATTGATAAAATATTCGCAATGGGAAATGCCCATTGATCCTACTTCATTAACAAGATGGAGAAAAACTGTACAGTTTGTGTCATCCTGAAGTTGAATGCATAAGCAAAGGAAAAGCTCATAAGAAATATGAATTTGGCTGCAAAGCAGCCTTAGTAACCACTCATAAAGAAGGCTTATGTGTCTCAATGGAAGCAATGCATGGGAATCCTTATGATGATCATACAATCAAGCAAGCAATAGCTAACGCTGAAAAGCTTAGTCAAGCCACTATCGATCAAATTTTTTTTAGATAAAGGATACAAAGGAGCGAAAATAGAAGGAAAAGAAATTTACCGTTCGGGGCAAAAAAATGGTTAACAAAAAGTCTTAAAAAAGCACTTAAACGAAGATAATCCATAGAGCCTCACATTGGCCATATGAAAAGCGATGGTAAATTAGGTAGAAATTATCTCAAGGGAAAAGAAGGCGATAGAAATAATGCGATATTAGTAGGGATAGGTCACAATTTACGAATAATCCTTAGAAAACTAAGGGTTTTTTCTGCTCAATTTTTTTTACCGGCTACAAATTGTTCTTTGTTGGAGGTTCTTAAAAACACAAAAAAGTGCGATTAATTGAGTAGTTCTTCAGGCTCGACTAAATATTTTTGGGTCTGTGAATCTTATAAAAAAAGCTTCATTTTCTAGAAAATCTATTCTGTATAATTTAAGGAAATTTCGTATTCCGGCAAGATTACGAGATTTTGAGAAGAAGGCTTTCACCTTCCTCTCATTCTCTCTATACTCCGGTTACTGGTTACACTGCGAACTTTTCCATGGTTAAACTTGACAGAAAACTTCAAAAAATCATTCTTTTTTTATTAACACTATTTCTTTATTTTTCAATAAAAGAAATTTATTAAAACACTAATTAACTAAAAATCAACAATTTAATCTAAGCTAGTATGTCTATTTAATATAGACATACTAGCTAGCTTGACAATAAAGCCAGAAAGTCGATAAGATATAGACATAGTGGAGAATACAATGAACACAATGAAAAATCTTCGTAACAAAGCTAAAACCGAAGAACTTGACTACCTTTTGATAATGAATTGTCTATCTTCTTATAAACAGCCAAGAGATAAGCTCACTAAGTTATTAAAAACTAATCAATTAATTAGAATTAAAAAAGGCATCTATGTTTTTGGAGAAGAATATAGAAATAGACCTTATAGTTTAGAAATATTAGCTAATCTAATATATGGACCTTCTTACATTTCATTTGAATACGCTTTGGCATATCACAATCTTATACCAGAAAAGGTTACGCGAATAACAAGCGCCTGTAGCAAAAGAATAAAACAATTTACAACACCTGTTGGAAATTTTATATATTATTATGTAGCTCCTTTAAAATATCCTGTAGGGATAAAAATAGAATCAATAGATGAAAATTCCAATTTCCTAATTGCAACAAAAGAAAAGGCTCTGACCGACTATCTTTCAAGAATCAAATCCTTTAATAACAAAGATGATCTTTTCGAATATCTAATCGAATCCATGAGAGTTGATCCGAAAGAATTACAAAAATTTAATATTCCTTTAATAGAAGAAATTTCAAAAACATATCATAACAACAATATAGATCTATTATGCCGAATAATAAAAAATCACTAGCCCCTGAAGCTATATTTCAGATGTTAAAACGCTATGAATTAAACAGTATAAATGATTATAAAAATGCTATTAAAGAAATCGTTCAGGAAATTGCTCTTTTAGGATTATGGAGAGCAAAATTTTTTGAAAAAGCTGCCTTTTATGGAGGTACGGCTCTTAGAATATTATATAAATTAGATAGATTTTCGGAAAATTTAGATTTTTCTCTTTTAAAACCAAAGAAAAATTTTGATTTATCAAAATATGAAAAAGCTATTAAAGACGAACTTGAAAGTTTTGGTTTTACAGCAATAGTTGAAAAAAAGAAAAAAACAAAACAAAGTCCCATTAATTCAGCATTCATAAAATTAAATACAATAGAGCATATGCTTTTAATCGGTCTTCCGAAAGGCTTTGATAAAAGTATTCATCCTGAAGAATTAATAAAAATACGTTTAGAAGTAGATACTGACCCTCCTAAAGATGGCGGCATAACTGAAAATTCCATACTATTATTACCTTATCCTTTTTCTATTAAGACTTTTCAAATAGAAGATTTGTTCGCTGGTAAAGTTCATGCCGTTCTTTGCAGAGAGTGGAAAGGAAGAGTTAAAGGAAGAGACTGGTATGACTTAATTTGGTTTATTTCAAGAAATGTTTCCTTAAATCTTGAATATTTAAGACAACGTATGATTCAAAGCAATTATTGGGATAAAAACCAAAAAATGACAAAAGATCAACTTTTAAACATTTTTGATAAAAAAATATCTTCGTTAGATATTAAATCAGCAAAAAATGATATTATCAATTTTATAAAAGATCCTTCTATAATCGAACTTTGGTCAAAAGATTTTTTCAAAATAATTGTTAGAAAAATAAATATTTCATACTTATATTAGATAAATCTATGCTATTATCCAGAATCCCTAACGCTTGTTCTGACATACCTTTTTCTATATATTCTTCTGCTAATATAATAAAAAAATTATTTTTCTCTTCTTCAATGCAAGAACAATAAGATCTCCCTTCTTCACCCTCTAAAGAAGCTTTAGAAAGAATTGAATTAATAAAACACAAAACTTTATCTAAATCACCTTGGTATAGCAATTCATAAAACAAATCTTCTAATTCATCATCAGAAGCTTCATTTATATTTTTTTCAAAAGAAATATTACCATCTACTGAAACAATCTTATTATAATCTAAATAGCAGTACGGACAATAAAAATAAGCCTTTTCCCAATACATATCTTCAGAAAAATCATCTTTTTTTGGTTTATTTAGTTCAAAAGAGCATTTACCACAAAAAATATGCTCACAACCTTCTTGAAGAGTATATTTTATAACCATTTTATCTTGATTAAATCCTGGAACTATTACAGCTGGATAGTATGTCAAACCTTTTATTTCTTTATGACATCTATCACAAATATCATCAGCATAAGACTTATTAACTAAAACAAAAAAACATAAAACTATGAAAAAAGAGAACCCTTTTTGACTTAAAAACTTGATACATTTTACCTCCAAAAATTTGAAAGGCGAAATAATAAAACATTATATGAAAATCTACAAATAATATTGAAAACACTTTTCAAATAAAATTTCTAAATTTAACAAAAAGTAGTTTTAGGTTAATTAAGGGAATTTTCTACTACGACAAGATTACGAGACTTTGGGAAGAAGCCCTTTCAGACTCTTCCCATTTTCTCTATAACTTCAGTTACTGGTTACACTGCAAACTTTTGACTAGATTAGACTTAAAGAAAAACTAGGACTAATCATTCCAATTTATAATAAAGCAGGCTCTTTTCTAGGCACGCCAGCCCTATCTGCAACATTCGAAAACTCTACACCATCCTCCAACCGTTGCGCTCGCATCAAATTAGTGACCGCTTCAACTTTCTCATAAATACTAGGCATCAAAGAATCTTTAGAGTCTTTGTTCATCGAGACATAGGAGCGGATGCCTTCCATTAAAGCCTCAATACTACCATTTTGATACGGCTTTCCTGGCTGTATGTAATGCCAGTTAATTCCTTGATCTGCACAGAATCGTAAAATGAAATTTAATTTTTATGAATATTCTTAGAAAAAAATCAAAATATTTGACTAAATTTCACGAAATGAATTAATATCCACTAAAAGATGAATTTTTATTCAACAAAAAAAACAGATGAATTAATGAAAGATATTACTGCTGAAGAAAGACAAAAATTAATAAAAGAAATTTTTTCGAAACAAAAAATAACCAGCCAAAAACAGCTTGTAGATATTTTAGAAAAAAAATTTAATATCAAATCAAATCAGGCAGTTATTTCTAGGGATCTGCGAAAATTAAAAGTTGTAAAGACGCAAAAAAATAACGAGCTAATATATGAAATTCCCATAAATGATGCGACCGTTGATATTTTAAAACTGGGTATTTTAAGCATAGAACATAATGAAATAATGATATTAATAAATACTCATCCTGGACTCGCACCTTTTGTTGGAGACTACATAGATAAAAGAGATGACTTAAATATTTTAGGCTGTATCGCTGGAGAAAATGTAGTCTTTGTAACCCCTAAAACCATCCATAACATATCTAAAACTTACGAAAATATATGCATAAAACTTTATTACAAAAAATGAAACAGAAATGAACAAAAAAATAATTATAACCATTATATTAGGACTTATATTAATTTCATTTTTTTCATTTTCTAAAAATCAAGATGAAAAAAAAATAATTATTGTCGGAACAAATGCTGAATACTTCCCTTTTTCATTTATAGAAAATAATGAGTTCAAGGGTTTTGATATAGATGTTGCAAAAGAGGTCTGCAAACGCCTTAATAAAAAAATTTATATTAAAGATATGCCTTTTGAAACTTTAATACCTGAAATTATTTTAGGTCATTTAGATTTTGCAGCGGCTGGACTAACATACACAGAAGAAAAAGCTAAAAGAGTTTTGTTTACAAAACCCTATTTAACTGATGATTCATTAGTAATGTTTACTTTAGCTTCAAGAAAAAAAAACATTCAGTTTAATGATTTATCTGACAAAAAAATATTAGTAAATGAAGGCTATACTGCCGATCTTTTTGTATCAAAAATTCCAAACTTAAACATCATTAGGCTAAATTCACCTGTAGATGCGTTTTTAGCACTCCAAAGCGGTAATGCTGATGTATTTGTAACTGCAAAAAGCACTTTAAGCGGATTTATAAAAAAAACAAATTTTGAAAAATTTCATTTTACTGAAATAGAAAATAGCGAAGATCAATATTCTTTAGTCGTTTCCAAAAAAAAACCAGAAATGCTCGAAAAAGTACAAAAAATTTTGGATACATTGATAGAAGACGGCACTATCGACCAACTCAAAATTAAATGGAATTTATAATGATAGACATTCATCTTATTATAAATTCACTACCCAATTTACTTAATGGCTCATTGATAACATTAAAAATAGTAATTGTCGCTTTTAGCATAGGAATACCGCTTGGCGCTCTCATAAGCATATTAGAAACCTCAAAATCATTTATTCTAAGTGCGATTATTAATATTTATGTGACAATTGTAAGAGGTACACCTGTTTTGATTCAAATTTTTTTTATATACTACACTCTACCTCAATTTAATATCTCAATTCAGCCAACCTTGGTAGCATCAATTGCAATCGGCCTAAACAGCAGCGCATATGTATCTCAAATATTAAAATCAGGAATTAATGCAGTTCCATTAGGGCAAATTGAAGCAGCAAAAACATTAGGATTAAACATATTTGTTACGATGAAGGATATAATACTACCTCAAGTCTTCAAAACATCCATCCCCTCTTTCGGTAACGAATTAATCACAATAATTAAAGACTCCAGTTTGGCTTCTATAATTGGAGTAATGGAGCTTTCCAAAGAAGCCTCTATTATCAGGAGCAGAACTTACGATGCCTTTTCCATTCTATTATCCATTTCACTCATCTACCTTCTACTTACAACAATTGTTTCTTACGGTGTAAAAATATTAAATCAGAGATTAAAAATAAATGCTGCAAGTTAAATGTCTTACAAAAAGTTTTAAAAATAAAAAAGTTTTGAAAAACATATCTTTTGAAATTAAAAAAGGACAAATAGCTATTTTTTTAGGAGATTCAGGCGTAGGCAAATCAACACTTCTTAGAATACTAAATGATTTAGAAACATATGAAAAAGGGTATTTTTATTTAGATAACATGCCTTTAAATTTAAAAAAAATAAATAATGATCATACCATCGGTATAGTCTTTCAACATTTTAATTTGTTTGATTTTTTACCAACTTATAAAAACATCACTCTGCCTTTAATAAAAAGCCAAAAAAAAACTAAAGCAGAAGCTATATCAATAGCTAACAACCTTTTGAAAAAATATAATTTATTACAAGAGCAGAATATTTTAGCAGGGAAGCTTTCAGGCGGTCAAAAACAAAGACTTGCATTAGCAAGAACTTTAGCTTTAAACCCTCAAATTATTTGCTTGGATGAACCAACATCAGCATTAGATCCAAAGCTAACATTACAAACAGCAAATGACATCAAACAAGTTGCAGCGAAGAATCGAATAATAATTATTTCAACTCATGATATAAGTCTAGTAAAACATCTTAATGCTCAATTATTTTTAATGCAAGATGGTAAAATAGTTGAAACAAGCGATACAAAAAATTACTTTCTCAACCCAGAAAGTAACCCTTTGATCCATCAATTTTTTAGTGATTTTAAATAAAATGAACACAAATCAAATCATCCTATATACTTTGTAAACTTATAAAAATACAATTCATGATTTATTGGTCATTTTCTTAAGGAATCTATAAATATTATACCAATAAAAAAGCTCCTCAAATAAGAGATTAAAAAACTCCAGTTACTGGTTACACTGCGAACTTTCCCATGGTTAAACTTAAAATAAAATTTTAAAAAATCATTCTTTTTCTATTAATTCTATTTATTGACAAATATTCATACACAACATTAGATTGAGTAATTTAAATTTTTCTCTAAAAAAGCTATGTTAAAACAACCTATTAAACTTGGCATTTTAGGATGCGGCAGTTTTGTTCAACGCAGAATTCTTCCTATTTTAAAAACATTAAGCTCATTTTCTGTCATAGCAATACAAAAAAGAAATTCACAAGAAGCTAAGCAAATAGCATTAAAATATAATATTCCTAAAACTGTTTCAACAAGAGAAGAATTATTAAATCTTAATGAAATTGAGACAGTTCTAGTAGCTACAACTAATCATATGCATGAAGATGATGTTTTGGCTTGCGCTAAATATTCCTAAAACTGTTTCTACCTTTTTATAAGTATGGTTATTAATTCTATACACATTCCAATTTAAGAATTGGTAACAGGAGCTCCTATAGCTCTAAAGTGATCTCTTACACGACTAGCAAATACTTGGCCAAGAATAGATAGAGGATCTAAATTTGAAACACTCTCTAAAAA
>Ga0233447_1001073_pt1 | contig 24841 bp, 17 predicted proteins | sample SI_124_October20_3_FD_183014 | JGI IMG/M metagenome (GOLD analysis project Ga0233447, IMG submission 183014) | Seawater microbial communities from Saanich Inlet, British Columbia, Canada - SI_124_October2016_135_MG | ecosystem: Environmental > Aquatic > Marine > Inlet | place: Canada: British...
TGAAGAAACCGGGGTAACATTAACGTTCGAAGATATTAGCCGGCATAATGTTGGAGAGTTATATGTCGGCGATCGGACATGGAACAAGGAAGAGTATTACTCCATTGTCATCCTGAATACAATGACTACTACAGATGCACGCAAGATGTTGTCGGTGCATGATAGTGCAGAAATTGGTGTTTGTGGATGGGTAAGACTGGATGAACTTTCTGCGTTTGATGGTAATCGGGGTATGCGGGCATTTATTGCCGATCAGGGTAAGTGTATTACCAACCCAACTTTGAGTGCCGTATGTCGGAATGAACTTGGAACAAAAAAGGTGGGTCCGCCACAAATCGGTTCCATCTATCCATATGCCGTCCCATCATCCCCGGGATATAGAATCCCATTGTGGGTACTTGGCAAAACATGTGCGACGTCACCACAATTAAAGTGTTCACCACGATCAAAGCATTCACCACAATCGAAGTGTTCGCCTCGTTCGAAACGTTCACCTCGTTCGAAACGTTCACCTCGATCGAGACGATCAAGACGATCACCTCGGGCAAAGCGTTTAAGACGGACACGTTTACCACCACGATTTCGTATGACGTCGCCAACGAAATAATCTGAACAAAAAAAAATATCAATGTTTTTATTCAGCTAATTCGATTAGATCAGATAGTATATGAAATAATGGCTCACTATTATTAATTTCGATCCATTTTTTCAATATTGGATCGGAACTATATATTATGTGACTATATATTGATTCTTCTGATGATGCTTTTCGATATTTATATTCCATACCATCATATGCAATGGTCTTTACCGATACCCTCCCTGTTTTATATTTTGTACATGGGTCTGGTTTTTTTAGATCTGAATAAAAATTTGTATCAAATAATTCGATATCTGTTGGAGTACATACATGACAATCATCACCTGTACAATCAAACGATGAACGTTTCAATCCAGACAAAAATAAGTTTATCTCTGTTTGTCTTATTATTGACTGTGTGTAAAGCTCAACATCGGTAGTTGGATCTGGTTTTGGCGTGTTATGATCAGCCAAATATATATATAATTGGACATATTGTTGTGATTCCGGTAATCTATCATGTGAGTGATTTCGAATAATACGGGCTCCGGCTTGATGTATTCGCTGATAATTAAAATATGGTTCAAATATATGTCCATGTGTTCCCTCTTGTAACGACATACCCTCGGCACCACTGGATGTAAACAAAATATGCATCACGTATTCACCAAATATATTTTCCTTTTTATTATATAAATTTTTTACATTCGTTCTATCCTCTTGTTTCATACCCCCATGTATCACCGCAAAATATCTTTCCCCGGATTTATGTGTTGAAAAATCCCCACCTAAACGCATTTTTACATCATCCGGTGTTAATTCGATCCATCCATCCAATAACATATATTTCTGCACCGTAAATATTCCATTGTCCTTGAATTGACTATAAGTCATCCCCTTCTGATTGGGGTATTTCTTCAGATTTTCAACTAGCTTTTCCGCTTTTGGTGACACACCCTCATATACATTTGATATCGCACGTGATTTCTGTCTATATGTACTCTGCGATGATTTACTTCTCATTACCATTGGTGTTCCGGATTTTGTACCATAACTTAATTCTCTGGATTCTTTATCTCTGGCGCGTATATATGCTCCATATTGATCGATTTCCATTGGCACTAATTCAAGTATTAATGATCGAACTTCCGGATATTTAACATGTTTTGGACCAACATATGAAATCAAACCAGTAATTCGATTCATAAATTTACCAAGTCTTTCCGGTTCTACAAATTTTATTTCTGGGGTCGGAAATTTTGAAAACATCTCTGTGATATAATTTCTCTTTGGCTCCCCGATCGTATCTTTCGGTTTATCTTCCGGTATATCATCCAATGTGTCATCCGGCATATCATCCATGGCATCATCTGTTATTGCCTCTATTTCAATTATTGGTGTAGTTATGTCATCCGCGTCTTCACCACCATATGTTTTCCGTAATTCGGCTAATTCAGCATTTGATATCATTTGATCGACACCACCGGTTATTCTTTTTGGTGTTTTTATTGCTCCGATTGGATCTAACGTCGAAGATAAATAAAATTTATGAAACTCATCATAAGACGAAGGAAACAGATCTTCACCAACCAACATATTCAAACATGGTACCAACTCAAATGGATTTTTATTTACTGGTGTACCAGTGGAAAATAGTAATTTAACTCTTGGTGCTTTCATTATCATTGAATATAATCCAAGTCCATTCTTACTTCCATTTGTTATTTGACGAAAGAAATTATGCGCCTCATCAATAATTAATAACATATTATTAAGTGATCCCAAAGACGCATCGAAGATTTGTTTTATCATATTCCCCGCATTTAAACTAACAAAACTTATTCGGGCTAATACCGCTTTGTAGTTTAAATGTTCAGACTTACAATATCTTATAACATTTGTACGCGCGTTTTCCTCAAGTGATTTCGGCATCATTATTATGACTTTTAAACGACTTACGCTTGCTATTGCTGAAAACATCATTGTTTTACCGGCACCGGTTTCATGATATGCTAAAACACCCTTCTGGTTTCTAAAATAATATTCCTTTGAATTTGTTAGAAATTCGAACATTTTCCAGGTCACATATTGATGTTCATACAAAGTCGGTCGTTCCTTTTCACGGTATTCTTTTTTAATTTCTTGAACCTTAAGTGTTAATCTATATGATGTTGATGTACTATTTCGAAGCATTGTTCAAACCAATTTTCCCCAATGGCTTCGTTTTAAATATATTCACAAAAATTCAATTTCATAAAAAAAAATATATTATTATTTTATACCGAATATAATGCGTATGCACCACGACGCGTATCCAACACAATGAAATTTATAACTCTTGCAATTATTATCAATTCTGCCGGTGTATCCACTGTTATTGTTGAACTTTCATACTCCAGCTCCAATGCACGATCACTGTCAAAATAATACATCCCCTCGATGGTATTAGCACTGGTCGTTAGTTTTGGCATACCCATCATCATCCATCCATGACCATCCGGATACATCGAATTTTTTAATGACGGTAAATATGATTCATAAAATTTAGGTGGTAATTTCGGATAAATCGGTCTCTGCACCCCCGTTATGTTAAACCCGATTTTATTCACCATTGGATTTGATTGCCGAACTATTAATGTTTGTGTTGGATCGACACTATACGTTACCGCTGGTGTTAATGTTGATATCACCAATTTTGGATATACTATCGGAACCGTCGTCATGTTCGACAATTGCCACCAATAATCAAAATGATCTTTCTGATCTAATGGCAAAAAGCCAAAATATAAATGATCCATTGGCGAACGTAAATCAGTTAAAGGTATTGTCGCGGTCGGTTTATTTATTTCTTTTCGCACACATTTATGTTGTTTGATCATCATAAATGGGTTCGTTGTAATTAACTTATCATATACATCTGGTTCCATATGAATATAATTCGCATATAACATAGCAGTTCCTATACTTGGATCCTGATAAGTTACACCTACTGTAGGTGACACCCTTGCCAGTAATTTTTGTCCAGGTGATACCAACTTTATCCGAAGTTCCGCACCACCACGAAACACATCACATGGTATCGCCGTATCGTTTTCTGTAAATGACAATTTCATTGGTAACACCATCACAACTCGATCCTGGTAATATCTCTCGGTTTGCGCACCAAATGTTATTTTCCTTTTTTCCATGAAATGATAATCGGTATTAAATAAATCAGCATCAAGCAATTGTTCTTGACCACATGCACGATCAAAACCAACTCTTTCGCTTTCACTTAATTCCGTAGCGCGATATTGTAGCCATCTATCATTATATACCCTTTCAAATGGTACACCATCAACAACAAAATCAACATATTCAATACATCGAATTCCCGGAAAATCCGTATAACGATATCTATCTAATAACTCACGAACACCACCAGTCAATGTTGGATTTTCATCACCGACTGCTTCAAATGTTAGATGTAATACCAAATCTGATAATATCGCTCCATTTTCGTATGGTAGTTTATATGTTAAAATGGTCCCCCACGCCGGCAATGATGCTGGCGCTATACCTCGATATTCCGACTCGGTATGTAATGATGGTTTATATGTACATGTTATTGGTGAGAAAAACTCTTTGGTAATATCACGAAATGTTGTTTCACTTAGTTTAATTGTTTCTCGAAGATATTCCTCTTGATATGCATATTTGCTAACAAGTGCCTTCTCCCCACCCCCAAGAATTTTAAATTTGTCTGCCATTTTTATTTATCCTTATTTTATGTCGCTTTAATATTCCAAAAAAACTGAATATGTTTCTTCATTTTTAAAAGAATTCATCTTTTTATTTCAATCATGAGTTCACCAAAATCCTTATTAGTAAAGCGGAAAATTGATGAAGAAACACCTAGAACCGATCTAATAACGGACTTCACCTGTACCAAATGCGGTAAAACACCAACATCCAAGCCACCCAGAATCATATCGAAATGTGGTCATATCTGTTGTGTTGATTGTATTGAGTTAAATAGTACCACAAAAGGTTTCTCTATTCCAAGAAATTGCCCAACATGTCATAAAAAACCAGATCTAGACTTTTGTTTATCAAATCCTTTATCTGATATTGAATTGGAAAAATGGAAAAATACCGAAGTGATATGTGATAAAAGAGGTTGTTCCAAAAAATTTCTTATAAAAAATATTGACACACATGAATGTGAATGTTTATATGTTCACCAATATTGTGATAATAAATTAGTCAAACCCACTGAATTACATAGACATGGTGGTGAATGTACCAAATGTCGTAACATGTTTTCATTTCTTGAATATATAAAAGTCGGCGATATCGTTGACTATAAACTGCGTGACTCTCCTGATGCAGTTTGGGCGTTGGCAATTGTTAATCTGATCACAGTCGATAGAAGTACTCGTCATATATGTAAAATAGCTATTCAGACTAGATCTGGCATTATGTTGTTTATTCCTATCAATGATCGTGCTATCTCAAGATGGTCCATGTTAGATATCAGATTGCCATATACACATAAAACGACTATCCCCAAAAAACCAATCGTCGGTTCTATGGTAAATCTATATATGTTTCCGCGTAGATCACCATCGGCTCCGGTTTTACCTATTGTTTGTTATCGAGTTTTGCTAATTGATGATAAATATTATTGGGTTTCAGTAACCGATTCCGGTGAGGGGATGACTCCAATACCAATTAATACACGTATTGTTTTGAAGTAACAGATAATATAGATATTTTTTTTATGCCATACCCAATCATATTGTTATGTTAAAAACTGAAGAATATATTTCAAATATAATCATTCATTCATATAATATTCAATGAGGGCACAATTAACCAAAAAAGGTCTATATATTCAGGAGTCAGCAATCAAAAAAAAATATGGAACAGATACCTTAAATGCGTTTAAGAATTCTATGATCCTGAAAACAAAAAACTTCAAAAACTTTTATACGACATTACGTGTTTCAGCATCACTTAAAGATGATGGCGAAAAAATATTATGGTGTCCAAAAGGTATCTATCATGTTTATAAACATCCAAAAACTAAAAAATATCGCGTTAAAATACCACTTAGAGTTAATAGAAAAAAAGCAGAAATCGATATTACTGTTCATCTGAATATTAAAAAACCAGAACTATGGGAAATCGGTTCATTCTCAGAAAACACAACCGAAGATATGTTATATGACAATCAAAAAATTGTTGTTGACCATTTATGTAAATATGTATTCACTAAAAAACACGACAAAAGAGGTATGTCTCATTGTACTCTGGTTATGGGAGCTGGCATCGGAAAATCCAGAACTGCAATTGCTATTATTTTACGCAAAAAAATGGATGCACTCATTATAGCACCAAATGTTTATATGCTTAATCAATGGTATGATGAACTTATTGCCTGTGATATTAATCCAGATGATATTGGTTTGTATTATGCAAAAAAGAAAACGATTGGTAAAATAACTGTGGCAGTTATTGACTCCATATTACTTGCCAAAGATGATGTTTTCTCAAATATCGGTTTTGTTGTTTATGACGAAATTCAATTACTTTGTTCCAAAGAACGGGTTAAGGTTTTTCGTAAAGTTAATTCTGTTTGTAATCTTGGTTTAACTGCTACACCAGATTCTCGCACTGATAACTTCGGTAAAGCGATCGATCTCAATACCGGATTACTCGTGCATGCTTCCGATATTGATGGTTTTGAAGTTGGTGAAGTGTCATTTACTGGTACAGTTATTGGTATAAGGTATGACGGTAAACCAGAATTTACTATTCCACAAATAACAGAAGGTGGCACGATGTCAGCTATTGAAACAGTCAAAAAACTATGTGAAGATCCTAAACGTCAAAAACTCATCACCAAAATAACTAAATATTTATATGATCGTGGTGTTAATCTGTATGTGTTTTCGGAACTACGTGATTATGCTGATGCGTTAACAAAATCTATTCATGGTGCTGGGGTACCGGTAGCAATTGAAGATTCTTCTGGTGTTCATTGTATTATGGGTGGCACTAGTACCGAAGAAAGAGACCGTGCATTAGATAAAACGGATAAAAGTGTCATAGTGACAACTTATGGAACATCATCCGTCGGTGTTTCGATATCAAAAATGACTGGAATGTTATTTGGTACATCACGTAAATCCGGTTTTATTCAAAAAGTTGGTAGAATTTTAAGACGAAACAGTGATCAATCAATACATCGCATTGTTATCGATTTTATTGATAATTGTAGTCCACTTAAAAAACAACTGGCCGGTAGAAAACTAGCATATAGAGAATATGGATTCGATTATCAGGAAATAAGAACCACATTTAATAAAAAATTCAAATTAGATAAAATCGGCGATATATTAGATAAAAAATAAAATATTATTTATGATTATCTTTTTTGAAAAAAATGAATCACGGCTACATCCATTTAATACATCATTAAATATTATACACAATGTCTATTCTTTCTGATGATAGTTATCTGATCAATGTTGGTATTGATGGTTGGGATGAAAAACTGGCTGAAACCTTTATCGAACAACCGGTTTTTCTAACAACTAAAGTACAAACTATAGTTGATGACCGAATACGAGATGAACTTAACATTAATTATAAAATAATTCATATGCCGGATGCTCCAATATTTTTACGTCTGTTGATACTTATCCCAGGAAAACGACTTCCTGATAATTATTTATGGGATGATAAACCATTAACACCTGAAGAACTATATCCAGTATGTATTTTAATGGATGAATTGGATATCATCGCATTTGATGATACCCATGTTGAATCATATGGTGATATGATTAATTATTTTCGAGTGATAGACAAATATTGTATGTCGCCACAACTAACCAAATATGTCAAATTCCTATCTGGAATAATCGGCTACAACAAACATATGAATGCAACTGATATTGATAAAAATACCGTTTTATATTCACGACTATCCGGAAAAAATAGAACACTGACCGAAGCAATTAAATCAATTAAGACAGTTCCATCGGAATCAGAAAAATCATTAGCATCAGAATCAGAAAAATCATTAGCATATGATTTTGGCGATATGGGAACAATTAAAGATTCACTTGAGCTATTTGATAATTTTGAAAAAAAAGAATTGAAAAGGATTGCATCAACAACAAAAAAATACACACCAATTGATATTGAAAACGATTCCAATATATCAATGTCCGTTGATGATCTAAATGAATTAATTCATTTAATTAATTGTTGTTTTATGGTTTCCGATGGTGATAAACCGACTGAAATTAAAAAACCGTTTGAGTTTAGTGTATCAAAAACCAAAGCTGAAAGTGATTCAGGTCCCGAAGATAGTTCACCTCGAACAACAAAGGCTCCGTTATTTTCTATAATCGATGAACCACAACCACCGATTATAACAAGTAATCATATGACAACACTTGATCTATTGATTAAAGGTATATCTGTCGATCGCTTTCATTGTCAACTTATTTTCGAAAGTGATATCTACAAAACGATTGCCCCATATTATAATAAAAATCAACGTGCAAAAATACTTAGTTCTGCATTAAAGATTTTATATCTTGAGGAATGTATTGTTGGTAAACAAGCGATGACGCATAGACATTTATTGTCATATAAAAATCTGGAAAATGCTGGAATATTTAAATTCCCCATTCAACAGTTTGTGCCTTTCCCGAAATTGGATTCATTTGTGGTATGTAACATGATCGATACTAATAACCATAAACAACCTGTGACAACATTTATTGCCGGTCATCCGAAATATGAACTGGCAAACATAAAACAAAATATCGAAAAATATATTGGTGAAGGGTTTCCACTCCAAGATGGGATGTATATTACCGGGTCATTATTATTGACTGCCATTATTAAATCAGACTTAAAATGTTCATTACCACTGGATATCTACAATCTCGATTTAATAACTGGTAAACGCGTTATACTACCCAAAAAGATAGCATTAGATATTTTCCATAATGTCATCATGCAAAAATACTACGATTTTGATGAAACATGTATCACATTGTTGGATAAATCAAAAAAACATTTTCAGGTCTTTGTAAATCGGTCATTTATTTATGCCCGCACGCACTCGTGGGACAAGTCCGGTTGTCTGAACCGACTATCCCAAACAGATACTTTCCGGGGGGGGTACATGCATCGATATTTTTATAATATTCTTTATGCAAACGAAATTATTCACAATCGTATTGTGAATTCACTTGATATTGATATTTTTCATTCATATGAATCTGAGACAAAACCAATTATTGAGGATGTTATTGATCATTTGATTGTTTCATGTGTAAAAGATGAGCCCAAGGAGCCAAGCAGATATGATGTAATTTCGGATAAGGAGCGTGCATATATATATAAACATAGAAAAATATCTGATGGTATGCTTAAATTATCAAAGGCATTTTTGCCACCGAAACCAAAAAAACATATAGCTGATGAACCAGAAATCACAGAATTGAATGAACACCATCAGGAAATTGCATATAAAGATAAAAAAGTTGATCTTTATCATGGCACCATCGGCGGTATCGCCAAATACCACCTACCGATGGTTCGTATGGCTTATGATGGAGATGATATCAAGATCATGCCCAGCTGTTTAATTTATTTATTAACCGGAATATCTGTCGATTATCGTTGGTTCAAAAGTGTTCGATCTGTTTTAGATATAATGGGTAAATATGTTGATCGTGATATGTTATGTTATCAGGTACTCCATAAAGTAGAGGCACGATTATTGCGGGGCGTCACGCGGGAAATACGTGATATGGATATTTCTCGACGATTGTGTTGCTGTGAAAAAAGTTCAGAATATTTCGTTACTGGGTAAATGAAAACAAAATAGTATTTATGATTATCTTTTTTGAAAAAAAAAATGAATCACGGCTACATCCATTTAATACATCATTAAATATTATACACAATGTCTATTCTTTCTGATGATAGTTATTTGATCAATGTTGGTATTGATGGTTGGGATGAAAAACTAGCTGAAACCTTTATCGAACAACCTGTTTTTCTAACAACTAAAGTACAAACTATAGTTGATGACCGAATACGAGATGAACTTAACATTAATTATAAAATAATTCATATGCCGGATGCTCCAATATTTTTACGTCTGTTGATACTTATCCCAGGAAAACGACTTCCTGATAATTATTTATGGGATGATAAACCATTAACACCTGAAGAACTATATCCAGTATGTATTTTAATGGATGAATTGGATATCATCGCATTTGATGATTCCGATGTTGAATCATATGGTGATATGATTAATTATTTTCGAGTGATAGACAAATATTGTATGTCGCCACAACTAACCAAATATGTCAAATTTCTATCTGGAATGATTGGCTATAACAAATATATAAATTCAACTGATATCGATGGAAATAGCATTTTATTTTCACGACTATTCGGAAAAAATAGAACACTTGCGAGTAGTCTCAAGAGTATATATTCTGGTACAACCATAAAAACACCGAAAGCGAAATACGATGTTGAATCGACAAGTACAGAAACAGTTAAAGAAATGCTTGATAAATTTGATGACACCGATAAAAAAGAATTGGAAACTATGATTTCAACAACAAAAAAATATACACCAATTGACATCAAAAAAGATCCAAATGTATTGATGTCAATTGATGATCTAAATGAGCTGATTGCATTAATTAATCAATGTTTTTCGGTATCACCAACTGAAACTGAAATGGTATCTGAATTTGGTGAACTCGAGACAAAATCAGAAGAACCCCTTGTAATTCCAGGTCTTGATACATGGGAGCCATCAGAATGTGATGATTCAGCTGAAGATGATTCAGATGAAGATGATTTAGATGAAGATGTGGAACGTCCAGTCGTGGTTCATCAACCATTATTTACGATCGTTGATGAACCACAATCACCAATCATAACAGATGATCATATGATGACTCTTGATCTATTAATTAAAAATATATCAGCCGATCGATATCATTGTCAACTTATTTTCGAAAGTGATATCTACAAAACGGTTGCCCCGTATTATGATGACATTCAACGTGCAAAAATACTTAGCACCGCACTGAAAATTTTATATCTCGAGGAATGCATTATCAGTGAACAAATCGAACCCAGGCATATATTATCATACAAAAATCTGGAAAATTCTGGAATTTTTAGATTTCCCGTTCGACAGTTTGTGCCTTTCCCAAAATTGGATATATGTGATGTGTATACTTTAACGAAGCGTGATCCAGATATGTGTGTATCAACTATAGTAAATAAGGGGGAAATATTTGTTGCTAATCATCCAAAATATGAACTTGCAAATATAAAACAAAATATTGAAAAATATATTGGTAAAGGATTTCCATTTCAAGATGAAATGTATATCACCGGATCATTATTACTAATATCCATCATCAAACCCGATTTAAAAAGAACCGTTCCTGCTGATATTTTTCATGTTAATAAAATAACTGGCAAGCGGGTGGCGTTATCCGATCTAATGACATCATATATTCTTGATAGTTTCACAAAAAAAATATCCCACGAACAACGGAGACCATTAACACAACAAAAAAGATATATTACATTACATGACAAAGCCGAACATCAATTTCAAATCTTCGCGGATTCGTTATATAGTTTTAATACCGTATATACGTTCGGACGTCGGTTTCACTGTCCTATGTGGTATGATCTATATGACCAACATATAACACCGAGGTTACAGGCCTACGAAATGCGTGACGCAAACAATATTCATCATGACGGTATTATGAATTCACTTGATATAGATGTCTTTCATCCATACAAATCTGAAATGAAACCAGTTGCTGAACATATTATGAATCATTTGATAGGCGTTGAAGAAAAACGCGTAACATATAGCGATCCAGTAGATCGCGTTCTTAAATCTGAGAAATCATGTCTTACCGAAAAAACGAAAACGTGTATGTCCTGTAAACCAGAAATTACAGAAATAAATGGGCACCACCAGGAAATTTCATATAAAGATAAAAAAGTCGATCTTTATCATGGTACCATCGGTGGTATTGCTAAATACCATCTACCAATGGTTCGCATGGCTTATGATGGCGATGATATCAAGATCATGCCCAGCTGTTTAATTTATTTATTGACTGGAATATCAGTCGATTATCGTTGGTTTCAACACGATGGTTCTGTTTTAGATATAATGTATAAATATGTGGATCGACGTATGTTGTCTCATCAGGTACTCCATAAAAAAGAAATGCAATTATTATCGAAATGTGATATTTCCCAACAAATACCACATTGTAAAAAAAATCATTCGAAATTTTTCGTTACTGGGTAAGAAAAAATCGAATACATGACCCGAATAATCAAACAGACATATTTTACACTAATTTTAATTATGTCTTCCCCGATCGAAAAAGATCTTATTTTAGTACTATTTAAGGCGCATGGTGATGGATATACATCCGACAACAAACATGTGTGGTTTTCACTTATAACATCAAAACAGCTTACAAGACTGACATGTGTAAAACATATATTAATTAAAAAATGTACCGAAACCGTTGAACATATGTCATATGGCGTGCCAGTCACATTTCGTGTGATGTCCCATAAATATCACGAACTTCTAATTGCCGAGAAAGAATTCTTCGATACACTCGATATCAAAATTAAGGATTTTGTAACATCCGAATTATATATAACATCTGGTGAACGTCACCATAGTATCCCGTTTTATCCAACGGTCAAAGCCGGCGAATTGGAAGTAGCACACGAATTAAGAATCAAACTCGGTGAAGGATCAAAAGATAGTCTATTATCCAAAGCAAAAAAAGATAAGAAAATTATCATTGATATCATTTGTGATATCGCCAGTGATTCGTATCCGGATGATCATCTTATATATAAGGATCCAACTGTGTTTGCAGAAAGTTTGCTTGATCGAATACAGCATCATGTTTCAACATCATGGGCTTATACAACATAAAATAAACCAATTATTTTTTGTATCAAATAAAAAAAAAATATGTTGTCATCTATTCTGATTCCTCCATATCCTCTCCGGAGTGAACCATCATAGTCTTTCGGCGATATCGCCGGACTAGACAATACGCCATCAGCAATGCGGTACCCGCGGGCGATATATTGCATCTCCCGCCTATCCACGTCTTCAATCCCACGACCATATTATGCTTCAATAGCATATTTCCAAGTATGAATCTGTTCGGGTAGAGTAGATGAATAGATTTGACCTTGAATATCTTCCGATGGGGTATATGAAACAAATCACGGAACCTAGACCATTTCAGCTTATATCGAGTAAGTCCATGTTCGATTAACCATTCAACTAATGCTATCGATCTATTCATTCCCTCTTCACTAACCCTGTAACCATACGATACATCAAACGCTGGGATGTAATTGAATATATACTCATCATATGAGTCTCCGTATCCATTGTCATACAACCACTGTAGGATTGTGAAATCACCACGGAATTCATCGACGGCGCTTGACATTACATAGTCATGATCGATCAGATCATTGGTCTTCATCCACTCTAACAGAGCGAGTGACCGTTTAATATCGCAATGACGTTTTTCGATGAAAGTCGAAAATACATCCACGTGTGCGATATGTGTTTGATCGGTTCGATTGTTGGTACATAACCAATCTAACGCTTCAATACCTCCCATCGATATCGCATATACAACATCATCGTGACTAAATGCATAACCCTTTTCATGCAACCAAGCCAGTACCGATGACGCATTATATGTAATTGCTAGTTTGGCAATCTCTGTGTCCATATAGTCGATTCGATGCAAATCATGCAGATGCAGATAATCTAATACCAGAACTGATCCAGCACGAATTGATACACGGGTGACCATAGTCGTACCCATCGTTGTAGCCAAGTATCGAATGTGATTTAGTACGTCCGTATTCCCAGCAACCAGCTGTTGCAACACGACATACTCCATGTACGATTCACAATCATGATCTTTCGCGATTTTGTCATTTGCTATCAATTGATTTAATTCATCAATAGTATGACTTGAGGCATCACAACTTTTCTCTTCAAGCGACATTATGATTTTAATGGTACTTCCTTTGAAACCGCACTTTAAACTAAATTATTTATGAACCAATTCAATTTTAATGGTACTTCCTTTGAAACCGCACTTTAAACTAAATTATTTATGGACCAATTCAATGTTATCAAATAAAAAAGTCAGTTATACCCAGACAACGGGATTTTAATTTTGTGTGTTTACTCATACTCTTGTCGCATCTTTATGCGAAAGAACACAAGATACACCCCACTCAACTCCCGTTCGGTGTATGTATCCAGAATATCCTTTCGGACACTCATCTTGGATAACATACTACCCTTGTCGTAACCCAGCATCACAACCATATCCTGAACAATTCGGTCGAACAGCTCGGAACGGAACTTGATGCCCCCATGCTTGGGAATCAGCCCCTGGTCGAGAAAGCACCTGGTTGGACTACGATCCGGTGGGGCATCCTCACCCTCCGGTACCGTGACTCGGGTTGTCTTTGCCAACGCAAGCGACGCAAGCCACCCACTAAAGCAGATCGTTGTCTTCTCGATAACCTGCGGGTCACTAGCCATCACCAATAGCAGGTTGTACGTTTCCCCCTGCTTCTCCTCTGGGGACTTTCGCGATGAGTGAGACAACATCGTCAAATAAGAGATCTTTCACAGTAACCCTCAAACTAAATACTATATGGATAGATTCATTTTTTTTGAATGCAGAATTATGAAATAAAACAAAACCAGATAATTATCATTAACAATAAAATGGATGATATTGCAGTTGATATACCGCCAACCGAAGTGCCACCACTTATATCATCATGGACAAACACAGTAGATGGTCCACGTGTTACATTCACGACTCATAACAAAATGAAGAATTCGTTGAGGTTCCGCACAAAGATCTTCACATTTATTGCTATTTCTTGCGTCATATGGTCCACACCATTCATATACATACCATATACCAGATGTGAATATGCAAATATGACTAATATCAATAAAAATCAGCGAACAATTGTTGATATGTCAGACAAAGCACTATGGTGTCAAACATTTGCGTCTTGGAATGATTCCTCGCTTAGAGTAACTGAAAAAAGTTTAGATATTGTTGCTTATGGACGATATAACTCATATGATACACCATCAGAGCAAAGATATATATCGATACCAGATATGTGGTCGGATGCTAATATTCGATATATTGTTATTGAAAACAATACAACAAAAAAATATCGACTGTGTCTTACATTTTTACCGGATGTGTCATGGATTTTCGTTCTATTGTTTGCATTCATTGGTACTATTTTTAGTGCCTCGGCAATATCATTGAAAATCAAATCAAAAGATTGGACTCTTTCTGGTGTTCAATACCGCGAGTTGACTATAGTCTGTGATTATGGATATAATTAAAAACTGATATTTTTTTGAATACATAAATTCATATATCAAAAAACATACTGTTTTTATATTAAATTAAAACATGTCGGCACCTGAAGATCCAGCACCATTAAATACCTACGGTGGTGGTTGCGGAACTGTTGTTCCAATACCACAAACAGCAACTATATCACCAATTCGTAAGCCAATCCTCAAAAATACAAGTATTGAATTTGCTAAACGATTGCGTGATCCAAGTTCAATAATTTTACCACCAACACTTAAAGAAATTCCTTTATCAAAAATCCAAAAAATACCAGATACTATTACGGATTTAAATACAACTATTGTAAATACTATAACTTTGAGTGTTTCCGGAAGAATCGGACATGTTACCTTAAGTGGTCACATACTCATCGAGACCGGCGTACCCGGTACTTATTATTTAGCAGTTACACGTTCCTCTTCCGGCAGTCATATCAGTATTACACCTAATCGTATCCATCAAATTTGTTCGTTTTATGTTGGTCGTTACGATGATCCATTAATGCTACCGTCTCATATCCGAACCTGGATGTTGTTAGCGCAAGGACTGGGAGCGGGTGATCCGGATGCATTGGACAAACACTGGGGGATAGGTGGTGTTGATATAAGGGGTTCGTTTGCGTACCTTCTGCATTTTCCGATTGAGGAATCGCCGGTTATCCCCAAAATCGATGATGTTATGACCAATATTATGAATGAAATTATTTCTGGTGAATGTGATTCGAATGATTATTTCGATGACGCATATGGGTTGATAACAGAAGTCCCAGACACATTAGATATTTTTGGCGTTTTCCGATTTGATGCATCAGATAATCCAATACCAAGAGATACCATAAAATTAACGGATTACCAAAAAGAAATATTTCAAGGTATAATGGACGTTTCACCAATAATTGCTATTGTTGTACGTAGAACCATGGGGATAATAATCATCAAAAACACAGGGCAATCAATAAAATTCGAACTTCCGAGATCGCAACCAAGACCAGGTGTCCCAGTACGTTTCGATCATTCTGATGCCGGATATACAGATCAAATTGTATTACCAAAAATGTATATTGATTTAGTCAAAAAAAGCGTGCACTTGGGTGTAGACTGTGGTCGATATCAGGCTGAGAAAATGAAAATATATAATGCAGTTACCCATTTTACCCCAATATCGGCTTATGCGTATTTAAATATTTATCCCTATGATCATATAGATACTTAGATATATTTAGCACAGGATGATAACCGATCAAAAAAACCACTGGGTTTTATTTCTTACCAATTGATTTCGTCTTACTCCATTTTTTTGTCTTTTAATGTTTATTTGAAAATATTAAATTGAAAATGGATTTGATCTATTATAAAAGCAAAGATGGATAAGGATTTATTTACCACTGGGCATTTTCGGTTGCGGAAAGATGTATTCAAAACAACTGAAGAATGTGACAAAATCTATAAAAAAGATAAATCTATAACTAAAAAGGAACGTGGCATCACTAATCCAAAATACGATTTTGATACATTATATTTTACCGCTGGTGATATCTTTGATTTTCGAAAATATGCATTGTTGCCTTTATATTATTATGATAAATTACATCCCGTTGAAAAAGCAAGTTTTGATGTACCTGCACTACAAACATCATATGTGAAGTCTATTAAATCAAAACTTAAATCATCATTATATTCTGATATTGATTTTGATTCTATTATCAATACCTTTAATTACATGTATTACAAATTCAGCCGAGGTATATTTATTGCTATCCGTGATAATAAACTTCTTGTGTTTCTCCCTTTCCAAAATATGCATTTCAGAAATGACTGGGGATTCCGCCTTGTTGTCGATGATAAAGTAGATCTACATCGTGCTGAGGTTGATCAAAGCAAATGGCGCGCAAATGGTCATATTGTTCGTACCGAAAAAAATGCTGTTGGGGAAACATATGAACCAATTATTAAAAATATGTTCCAGACTTTATGTGCTGAAAAAACCGTTCCTGATTGCGAATTTTTCATCAATCGTCGAGATTGGCTTATTCTCACTGCTGATCAAACTGAGGCGTATGATCCTTTGTTCGGCAAAGGTGAACCACTACATTCTCATAAATATAATAAATATTGTCCGATTTTATCTTTTGCAAAAAGAGAAGGATATTTAGATATACCATGCGTGACACCCGATGATTGGCAATGTGCATCCGGTTTAATATTTCCTGAAAAATGTTCAACCGCATATTCCCCAAAATCCATTTCTGAATATAATATACGATGGGAAACAAAAAAAGCAACCGCTGTTTTCCGGGGGAAATCAACAGGACTTGGCGTCACACCATTAACAAATCAACGCTTGCTTGTTCATAAAATGACTGATGATGAACAAAAAAGACTTAAGCCATCAAAAAAGACTATTATTGATATCATCACACCAGATGAAGATATCCCCGATAAAGACATTTCAGATACATTTGCGGATGTACCATTTTTGGATGCTGGTGTTGTTGATGATAAACCACTGAGACCACGTTTAACTCGTGGTAGCAGGATACTGACCAGTTCAAAATTAAGTGATTTCGGTTTGACTGCAATGTCATTTATGTCAAAAACATTACAAAGCAATCATAAATATATGTTATATATCAGGGGTCATTCGTATGCATATCGTTTAGGTCCAGATTTGTTAATGAATTCGGTGGTATTATTTATGGAAGATCATTCCTATCCATGGTTTTGGGACAAATTCATAAAAGGAGAACATTATATATCGGTGAAAAGTGATGGTAGTAATCTTATTGATAAAATAAAATGGTGTCGAGAGCATGATACTGAAGCAGAAGCTATTGCAAAAAAGTCTTATGATTTCGGAAAAAAATATATCACAAAGAAAGAGACATTGACATATCTCCAGACGGTCATGTATTGTATTGCACAAAATAGATCAAAGAAATTTCTGACTGTTAAACCAAAAGATATCCTAGAAAAAATATTATTCTAAATGGAACCATATTTTTTTTATTCATTAATATATTTCTCAATTGCCTCCAACCACCGTTTGGCAGTTAGTTGTGCATATTCGTAGGTCTTGAACGATGCCCCTTTATTTTTTTCCGAGTCTGACGATGTATACAGTTTCAGGTCATTAGTGGTATCACAGGTAAACACCCACGTATACCCATATTCCGAATGACTATGTATGACTGCGGTGCCATATGGTTCCGAAAGATCACTGGGTAATTTGGATAAATCGGATAGTATACCCAAACTGTGTAACTTAAAGTTGTCCCTATATTTAGGTGTTGTAATGGTAGGATAAAACCGTGCCTGCATACATCCACGGACACTAAATACTAGTGAATATTTTAATCCACAATGAGATAAAATACCACTTTCCATGGACGTTTCAATTGGTGTTTTCCTAAAATGACTTATATGTCGACGACCAAAATAGGTATCAACGACCGTAAGAAGTATATGTGCGGTTACTTTCCGACAGGATCGACCGTGTCCGTCATTAAAGGGTACAAATCCATCAACAACCATCACTTCCGTGACATCGGCATCTGGGAGCATGGATCGCACGGATATCAATTCACGGACATGTTCGCAGACCGTACAACTCATATTGTTATTGGTATTTTTATTCTCGATATTTGATTTAGTTTGTTTTAATTCAGTTTTTTTTTTGAATATACAATTCATTATTTCAAATATACAATTATTGATTAACAAAAAAAAATATGTCAGCACCGGATGACCCAGCGCCGTCTGTGATTATAGGCGGGGGGAGTGGCACAGCGAAACCAACACCTAAACCAACACCTATAATGTCATCGCATGTACGAATCCACAAAAAAAACATAGTTGATTTTATGGAGCGCTTGCGTGATCCGACTTCTGTGGTTTTACCGTCAACACTCAAAAAAATACCTTTATCAGAAAAATACCAGATACAGTCAAAGATCTAAATACAACAATCGTTAATACCGTAACCATACAATGTTCCGGAAGAATAGGACACATCACTTTAAGTGGACATGTTATTGCTGAAACGGGAGTACCCGGTATTTATTGTTTTGCATCCGAAGCCACACGTGTTGAACGTTTCTTCAAGGATTATTTAGTGGGATATCAACTTCAGTTCTTACCGTATCATATCCGCGCGTGGTTGCTACTGGCACGGTCATCCGGGGGTTGCCCGAAAGAAAACCTGACAAAAATAGATAAAGCCACAGCAGATCGTGATGCAGTGTTGCAATCTTACTTGCTTCATTTTCCGATCGAAGAAACACCAGTGGCTCCGGACCTTGAGGTCGTCATGATCGATATAATGAATGAAATTATTCATGGTGAATGTGACCCAAATAAATATTTCGATGAAACATATGGGTTGATCACGGAAGTGCCGGATATATTGGAATTCCATTGCAGTATTCCCAATCCAACCAAGGAATCAGAAATCAGGAAATGTGATGAGTTGTATGGACTAATCCCGAATGAAACCATTGAATTAGTGAAGTGGCAAAAAGACGCAATCAGAGATATAATGGGCACCTCACCAATTATCGCGGTTTTCGCACGACGTCGCGAGGCAATAAAAATCGTAGCCGTTATTATTGAAAATACCGGACGACAAATTGAATTGAATTTATCGACACCACAACCGAAGCCTGGAGAATCACCAACTATATACTATCCCGCCACAAAATATATAGATCCAATTGTTTTACCAAAAATGTATATCGATCTAATTAAAAAAACAATACATGCAGGCTTGAATATGAGAAGGGATCGGTCTTTTCTTCAGGAAAAAATGTCGATCTATAATGCAGTCACACATTTCACTCCGATCACTGCATATGTATATCTGAATATGTATCCTTATGATTATTTAGATATGTAATTTCAAATTGATTATTATTTTTTTTTCATTTGGTTTTTTTGTTAAAGAATAAATAATATTCAAAAAAGAAAATGGATGATGATATCCATCCATCATTGGAAATCAAAAGAAAGGAATGTTATAAATATCTTTGTGCCGTATTTGAACCAGAAAAAACAACACCGAAATGGACATTAATAAATGCAATCATACGAAATAGATCACGAAAAGATCCCATATTTCCATTGTTTGTGAATCATGATGATGTTATATTACCAAACCGTAAAATCATCAAAACCGATCATATGATAAAATCAATAAATAAATGTCTAAAAAAAATAAACAAAGAATTATGTTTGTTCACCAAAAAAAGTTCATTCCAAACAGATTGCCGATATGACGGACGATGTGTAACAGTTAAAACACAGCATAGATTTGGTTCGCAGTCGTCAATCGTTCTAACATATAATTCACTACGATCCATTACAATCCCGGAAGATATTTATAATAATATTAAACTGAAGGTAGATCACATCCGGCATGCATTTTGTGATACAAACACTTTAATTTGGTGCCTACTTTTTCGATATGATTTTCTTGATTTATTTACCGATTTTCAAATCGGTTTATCTCATTATTATATCCGAAACATCCGAGAAAATTATGGATTTATAACAAATGTGCTCGGTTCACCCATTAATACATGGGCGTATAAATACTATAGTTTATTTCCAGATATTGAACGATATTTTGGTTCTGAGGGTTTACCGGCAGAAAATAAATTTTCGAATGATGTCTATTTGACAATACATTCATCACCACATCTTATGAAATTACTTAAACCGCTGTTATGTCAAGGCGTACTTTCCCGAAGAGATACACATTTTATTTCAGTATTAGTATTTTCCACAACCGATGTGTCTTTTGATCATGAGGAAATAACAATCTATGACAATACTATTTCGAATGATATTTTATTATTTAAAAATATATGGACAAACAAACCATATATATGTGATATTCAACATTTATCGGTGTTATCTACATTCACGGTACCGTTTATACAATTAAAAATAGTGAAAGATATGAATATACAATCATTTGGTATTGCATATATACGTAATCGGTATTACACCAGCAAATCTGCGAAAAAAATAAAAATAAAAAAGAAAAGCAATAAAGCAAAAACAAAGAAGAAAAAAACAGTTATATGGGAATCTTCTCCATATACAATACATGAAAGCAAATATCCATCTTTGGATTATACAACTGAATTACTAGCAATATTTACTCATAATCTCTAAATCCAACACCACGTGGTTGTTGTGGAATACCAGTTTTTGATAAGATGGAATATTCAACTGTATACATTCTTCCAAGAAATTTTTTCTTGTATTTTTTTGGTTTGCTTAAATATTTTTTGTATAGTGCAACACGTTCCACTAACGTTCTGTTCGGCACAACCGAGAAACGGTCACCTTTTTCCGTTTCACATATCCATGCATTCGCATTTTTATCTTTACCTGTGAATTTACTTGCATCGGCGAATGCAACAACCTTGAATTCCTTTGACTCTCGTGGCTTAACTTTTATTAATGAGTGTGATCTGGTTTTGGTTGTCATTGTTGGTCGATATATATCATGGGGAATCCTAATCATCGCCCCCTCATATTTCATATCGATAAATGCTTTATATAAGTTCAACAATGTATCAGGACTTCTTACAAATAATGATTCCACAATTTTTATATATTTATATTTATCTCGTGATTTCTTTGGAAATACTACATTATGTAATATCTGATCATAATTTGATAATGTGTAATCATCCATCTCCGCATTTGGTTTGTAAAAACAACCATATATATGATATTCCAAATTATATGTCGCTGAACCCTTTTTTAGTTTATGTTTCAAAGAACGTCGTGCGATACCACTTATTTCTTGTAATGGTTTTCCATGAACATACAATTCTCCATCCAAATATAAATCTTGGTGATATCGCATCACTTCCCGTAATTCCTGAATTATATATGGAATCATATATGGTTTTAATCCACGAGAGTATAGTCGAACATCACCACTTAATAATGCTTTATCAATTGACGTCGGGGTATCAATCGAATGTTTCACCACAGATATTTCATCTGAAGTATCTTCATCTTCGCTTTTCTTGATATCTTTTTTATCTATATCACAATACATATCAATATCCAAAGGGTTCGCATCCGGATCCCAATATGCTATACATCGTACACCATCCAATTTTGGTTGAACGATCAAACCACCTTCAAAATCTAATTTTAATTTCTTGACATCTTTTTCTGGTAATATCCAATCCTCGGTCTTGTCATCATATATCGGATTTATGTGTTTTGACGATGCCAACATCGGCGGAAATAAAACTGTTTTAGGATCTAAATCCATTAGAGTCACAACAGAAACCGCGTCATCGTCCGGGGATTTCTGTTCACACGATGATTTCACCTTACACACAACCGAACGTACCTTCACATTATATTTTGATACGGCTTGCTTTATTGCCTGTGTTAATGCATTTGTTTGATTTTTTCTACCAATATTTTTACCAATACTAACTATGGTCTTTCGTGAATGTTGTAGTTTCTTTCCTTCCACTGCACCATGTTCGGTGTGTATTGTACCACAGTAACCATCCGGAAGTCCATGTGACTCGAAATATTTTTTATTTAATTCCACCGATGGGGCATCATCATCATCGCCATTTATTAATCCCACAACGACACGCCATACTTGTTTCTTGCCACGTGATGAATAACTAAATATATCCTCTGATTGCCAACTATGTTTTGTATATATTCCGGGTAATGTTGAAAAATCAATGTTTTTTGTGTCTATTTGAGTCATTGTGAAAATATTATAAATTTCTTCTGTATTATATTCTGAAATATATATCTTCAATTTGTTTCATTTTGAAGTTTTATGATATAACAAGCAATACGCGATCATAGACCATTAACACCCAAAATACAATTTTGAATGCGTATTAAATAAATATAATATCTTTCGAAATAAAACATAATGCAATATGTTTCATAAAAGGTCATCAATTGAGGTCTCTGAAAGTGTTCCTGATACACCATTATACGAATGTACCGGACTTCGATTTAGTTTATTAACCAATAAAGACATAGAGCATGACACTGCCGTCACGGTATCATCGAACAGTTTATTTGCTGGTAGAGATCCAATTGATGGTGGATTGTGTGATAGTAATTTAGGAACAATAGATGTGACATATGATTGTAAATCATGTCATCATAGTCTTGGTAAATGTATGGGTCATTCCGGCGATATTGACCTGGTTTATCCTGTAATTAATCCTATATTAATCGGTGAAACAGTAAAAATCATGAAAAACCATTGTCCAAACTGTGGATTATTTCATAAGATAGCAACCGGTAAAAATAAAACCATTCAATGTACGGAATGTATGGCTACTATACCACATAGTTTTCAAAAAGATGATGAACAAAGTCATATCATACGTCATAACAAAACACCAACCAAAATGGAACGAACTCGAATGGATCCATATGATGTTCGTGGTATACTCGATAAAATCCATGCCAGAACACCACTTAAAATCCCACCAGATGCTATGGTATTAACACGTTTAGTAGTTCCAAGTGTGGTACTTCGACCAGATATTCGTTTGATGTCCAGTGAAAGCAAAGCAAGTAGTGATGATATAACAAGAAATCTTAAAGAAATAACAGCAAAAAATTTAACATTGACACTCACTGATGGCAAACTAAGTAAAGAGTCTCAAGCTAATTATGATCTTATGGTTATTTACATAAGAACATTTATGATTGGTTCACAAACAACAGATACTTATGTTGGACGTGGTAGTCAAAAAACAGCAATAGTTGGTAATTCTCTTGGATCTATGATTACTGGTAAGGCACAACTATTAAGAAGTAAAACCGTTGGTAAGCGTATTAATAAATGTGCTCGTACAGTTATTTCAGGAAATCCCAAAATAGCAATCGATGAATTTGGTGTTCCTATTCAAATTGCAAAAACTATTCTTGTTGAAGAAATCATTCAGGCATTCAACTTTGATCGTCTGAATTCGTATTTCCAAAATGGTAAAATTGGTCGCTATCCCGCAGTCAAACAATATAAAAAAGGCAAAAAAGTTTATAAACTTAGCAAGGAAACAACAGACACCCTGAATATTGGTGATATTGTTTTCCGCGATGTTATCGAGGGCGACCAAGCATTATTCAATCGAATCCCCTCTTTATATCCATCATCTATTTTATTACATAGAATACGAATTATTCATGACAGCGAAATCAAGACATTTCAAATGAATGTTACTAGTTGCGCATGGTATGCTGCTGATTTCGATGGTGATGAAATGAATTGTTATTTCTTATCATCAACACAAGCAAAGGTTGAGGCAGAGTTGTTGTCCGTACCAGCAATCTGGTATAAGTCGGCACAATTCAGTAAACCACATGTTGGTCAGGTTCAGGACTCCGTTGTTGGTTCGTATTATATGACCCGGAAATCAACAACCGGTATTTCGAAAGCAACCGCAATGCAGTTCTTCGCAAATACCAGTAAAAAACCAGACTTCAGTGGTTACACAGATACTCATCCATTTAGTGGTTCCGAAATTATATCGAAATGGTTACCTAGAGTATTAAATCATCATCAGCGATGTAAATCATATGATGAGACATTTGTTGATATGCGTGATACACCTACTGAAGAACAATTTCTTAAGATTGTTAACGGTCAACTTATATCTGGTGTTCTTGATAAAGCCAGTGTTGGAACTGGCGATGTTGGTATTTTT
>Ga0233447_1001080_pt1 | contig 24762 bp, 13 predicted proteins | sample SI_124_October20_3_FD_183014 | JGI IMG/M metagenome (GOLD analysis project Ga0233447, IMG submission 183014) | Seawater microbial communities from Saanich Inlet, British Columbia, Canada - SI_124_October2016_135_MG | ecosystem: Environmental > Aquatic > Marine > Inlet | place: Canada: British...
TATACTTAAAAAGAACATTGAGAAGAAACTTAGGGTTATTTTTAAACTTGTAAAAGTTACCTCTAATGTGAGGCAACGTATCTGATTATTTTAATGCTACGGTTACCTTTTGTTATGAGTCAACGCGAATAAAGGAATTATTTCTTTAAGTTATTTGGCTGTAACTGAAGGGGGATACGACTTCTCTATTCGATTTGGTGCGCATGGCACACCCTACTCAATGATGACCCTGACTGGGGGCGTAGGGTGCGCCGTGCGCACCACCATTTCTCAGTAACTACTAATCCTTACCGGGTGTCTTTTCTTCTGAACTGATATGTTTCAATAATTCATTCACTTCATCGGTTGTTTCAGAAGTATTAGAGTCTCCATTCTCATCTTCATCTTTAGTTTTTGCCTTATCTTTATTTGATTTAGATTTTAAAATAGGTAAAGGATCAAAGCGATTTAATAGTGGAACTGTAGACATTAAACTGGCCAGAAGTGAACCGCTTCGAAGGACCCAGCTAACGAAACCAGCAGTCAAACTAATGCCGGATCCAAGCACTACCTGTGCCTCAATCTGAGCTTCTTCATTACCCTTTAATTCATCAGAAATAATTTGGTTGTTTAATTCATCAATTTGCTTAAATAACCGTTGCTCTTCCTCTGAATCAAACTCATGTTCGCTGTCCAGGTAAATGCTAAGCTTAGCCTGATTTGATAGTTGGTCATTAAGTGCCTGTAGTCGGGCCAAATCAAGTGTTTTTACATCTTGTATATTTGGATTTATGCTGAAACTTGAAGTTTCCTGATTATCGTTGCTTATAAATTCAGTAACATTGTTATTTGATGATCCAATTTTGGTGATTAACTGGTCTTCTACCAAACTGTCTATCTGGTCTGTCAGATGTGTGCTGGCATCAGCTGGATTCTCTTCAGTATCGGTTTGTTCCTCTGAGTTAATTTCTGTGACAGGTTCTGTCGTTTCCGGTGGAGAGATTAAATCAGGCGTTTCATTCTGTGGAGTTGTGTCATTATCGGGTTGAAGAGTTACTACTGTATTTTCAACTGTAGTGGTCTGTATGGCAGGAATAACAGTAACATGAACAGTTGTTGTTTCAGTTTTTACTGCAGATGTTTTTACGGTATAAGTAAAACTATCATTACCGCTAAAATCGCTATTTGGGATGTAAGTGACAGTACCATTCGATTCGATAATGGCCTGGCCATTGTCAGGCTGGGTGATGCTGTCTACTGAAGCATTGGAGCTGAAGCTATCATTTTGCAGAACATTAAGATTTGATAAAGAATTGGCATCCATCGAAATGCTATCACTGACTATATCTGTAACCGCAGAAATCGTAACGTTGACGGTTGCAGTTTCAATATCGCCTGCTGTAGTGGTAATGGTATAAGTGAAAGAATCTGTGCCATTAAAATCAGGGTTCGGGGTGTAGGTAACAGTGCCATCCACGATAAAGGAGACAGAGCCATTATTACCCTGAGTTACAGCGGTAAGTGCCGCCCCTGTTCCAAATGTGTCATTAGATAGAACATTTATTGTGGCAGCAGTATCCTCACTGGTTATTAATGCGTCATCTACAGAGTCAGAAGCAGGGTTAACGATAATGCTAACTTCACCCGTGGAGGTGGCTCCATTTCCATCATCCAGCGTATAACTGATTGTATCGCTACCAATAAAATCTGCATTTGGAACATAGTTCAAACTACTATCAGCATTGATGGAGACGGTTCCATTGCTGGCAGTGGCGGTCACAACGGTTAAAGAGTCACCGTCAATATCACTATCATTAATTAATACATTGATATTGTTGAGAGCAGTATCTTCGTTAGTGCTTGCAGAGTCATTGATAGCAACCGGTGAATCATTTACCGGGTTTACCGTTAATGATGCTGTATTTATTATGGTATCTGTTCCATCTGAAACATCAAAGTTAAAACTAACGGGGCCGTTCCAGTCTGCCGTTGGCTGAAAAGACCAGCTGCCATCCTGGTTATCAGTCAGTGTGCCGCTGCCATTACTCAATGTTAAATTAATGGCACTTAAGCTGTCACCTTCGGTATCTGAGCTGCCGAGTAATAAAGTTTCCTGAGTAATAATGATTGAACTGTCTTCGTCGATATTGCCAAGATTTATACCCGTAACAGATGGCGCATCATTTATGGCTGTGACAAACACACTCAGAATTCCAGTGACAGATCCACCGTTATCATCGGTGATATCATAATAAATAGTGTCAGTACCGTTAAAGTTAGCATCTGGTGAATAATTAAGGCTGCTGTCCGGGTTTATAGTGATAGTACCGTTATCAGCGGTAGCTCCGGTAACCCTTAAAATATCCCCATCTACATCGGTATCATTAGAAATTACATTAATGTTGTTTAGAGTAATATCTTCGTTTGTTGTGCTAATGTCAGCATTGGCAACTGGAATGTCATTAACTGAAGTAACTAAAAGGGTCAAAGTACCTGTGTCTACACCGCCATTGCCATCATCAATTTCATAGCTGATGATATCAGTGCCATTAAAGTTGGTATCAGGTATGTAGTTCAGTGTTCCATCGCCATTGATCGTAATAATTCCATTGCCAGCCGAAGCACTGGTAACAATAATTGGGTCACCATCTACATCGCTATCGTTAGCTAATATGTTGATATTGTTAATAGCAATATCTTCAAATGTACTGGCAGAATCGTTGTTAGCAACCGGGGCATCGTTGGTGTTGGCAACAGTGATGGTAAAACTTTGATTACTGCTCACTTCACCATCGTTCACATTGAGAACGACTGAATGATCACCGACTTCGGCGTTGGTTGGAATTCCGGTTAAAGAAGCGGTGCCATCGCCATTGTCTGTCAGGCTTAACCAGGCAGGTAAAGTGGTTGCTGTAATGGATACTGCTTCGATATCTACATCTGAAGTGCTAATGGAATAAGTGTAGGCACTGTCTTCGGTAGCAGCAGTGATCGCAGCAGAATCAAAGACTGGTGTATCTTCTGCACCGTTTATGGTGACGGTGACTTGTTGAGTCACACCATCCGGTGCGGTAAAGGTGTAGGTATCGGTTAGAGTCTCGGTAACATCTAACGCCTGAACATCGGCATGGGCATTGTTTAAGTTATAAGTCCAGCTATTGCCGGTCATCTCAAAGGTGCCATAGCCGTTATCACTGGCTGAAACAGCTACATCCACAAAGTTGGTAGGATCAGAAGTATCTGTATCGGTGATGGTCAAGGCACCCGTTGAAGTTAAAGTCCCGTCTTCAGTCACTGAACCAGTCGTTGTTCCACCGATCACTGCCAGGTCATCAGAGCCATTAATGGTCATCACCACATTATGTGTTGTGCCATCAGCACTAGAGACTTGAATGGTATCAGTTAAAAACTCACCTGAATCTAAAGCTTGAATGGTGGCTTGTGTATTATCAGCGGTATACGTCCAATCACCTGCGGCATCAATCGTCAGATCACCATAGGTGCCTGTGATAGTCTCAGGTGTAAAGACTGCTTCGCCAGTATCAACATCGGTAATGGTGAGCGTACCTGTGGTACTAATGTTATTCGTAACAACAGAAATATCTTCTTGAACAGTGCCTGTATCGGTACCTGAAATTGTCGCGGCATCGTTGATTGCAGAAATAGTACCGCTCACAGTAGCTGTATTCGTTAAGGCTCCATCACTGATGGTGTAATCAAAACTGACCGCACCATTATAATCGGCATCGGCGGTGAAGGTGATATTGTCTGACGAATCAATGTTGACCGTGCCGTTAGTGACGGTGATACTTTGTACGCCACCAGTGAGTGCAGTGCCATTGATATTGGTGATACTGATACTATCGCCATCAGGGTCACTATCATTAGCCAGCAGTGTCGCGTTGAGAGTAGCGGTTGTTGTGTCTTCAGCACCATCAAGTGCATTTGTATCATTTACGGAAACTGGTGCTATATTTACATCGGCTACGGTGATGGTAAAGGTTTCAGAGTCGATCAGGTTACCCGTGCCATCATCGGTTACAGTAATAGTTACTGAGGGTATCAAACCACCTTGTGATTCAGTCGGTGTCCAGCTAAAAGCTCCAGTATTAGCATCGATAGTCATGCCAGCCGTGATAGATGCTGCATCCAGACTAAAGGTTAGATTGTCAGCAGGTAAATCACTGTCTGTTGCAGTAGCAGTAAAGTTTAAGGTAGCCAGTTCATCGACAGTTTGATTTCCGATAGCTCCTAGAACCGGAGCGGTATTAACTTCCGCTACGGTGATGGTAAAGGTTTCAGAGTCCACCAAATTGCCAGTGCCATCATCGGTGACGGTAATAGTGACAGAAGGAGTTGATCCACCTTGTGATTCGGTCGGTGTCCAGCTGAAAGCACCGGTATTGGCATCGATGGTCATGCCTGCTGTTATGGAAGCTGCATCTAAGCTAAACGTTAAAGTATCAGCTGGTAAGTCGCTATCAGTAGCGGTTGCTGTAAAACTTAGAGTAGCAAGTTCGTCAACGGTTTGATTGCCAATAGCACCTAAAACGGGAGCCGTATTAATCTCAGCAACGGTGATGGTAAAGGTTTCAGAGTCAACCAGATTTCCAGTGCCATCATCAGTGACGGTAATGGTGACAGAAGGTGTGCTACCGCCCTGACTTTCAGTTGGTGTCCATGAGAAAGCACCGGTATTAGCATCAATCGTCATGCCTGCTGTAATAGATGCTGCATCCAAACTAAAGGTTAGATTGTCAGCCGGTAAATCTGAATCAGTTGCCGTTGCTGTAAAATTTAAAGTCGCCAGTTCATCGACAGTTTGATTTCCGATAGCACCAAGAACCGGAGCGGTATTGATTTCAGCAACAGTAATGGTAAAGGTTTCAGAGTCAACCAGGTTACCCGTGCCATCATCAGTTACAGTAACCGTCACTGAAGGTGTTGATCCGCCCTGACTTTCAGTCGGTGTCCAACTGAATGCACCGGTATTAGCATCGATAGTCATGCCAGCGGTAATGGAAGCGGCATCGAGACTGAATGTTAAAGTGTCAGCTGGTAAATCTGAATCGGTTGCAGTTGCTGTGAATGACAGTGTTGCCAGTTCATCGACAGATTGATTACCAATAGCACCAAGTACCGGAGCGGTATTAACTTCTGCTACAGTGATCGTAAAGGTTTCAGAGTCGATCAGGTTACCCGTGCCATCGTCGGTAACAGTAATGGTGACAGAAGGTGTGCTGCCACCCTGGCTTTCAGTCGGTGTCCAGCTAAAAGCACCAGTATTGGCATCGATGCTCATGCCTGCGGTAATGGAAGCCGCATCTAAACTAAAGGTCAGATTATCAGCCGGTAAGTCACTATCAGTTGCAGTAGCAGTAAAGTTTAAGGTAGCCAGTTCATCAACATTCTGATTACCAATAGCGCCAAGCACTGGCGCGGTATTGATTTCAGCTACGGTAATTGTAAAGGTTTCAGAGTCAACCAGATTACCAGTACCATCGTCGGTCACAGAAATAGTGACAGAAGGAATTGATCCGCCTTGTGATTCTGTCGGTGTCCAACTGAATGCACCGGTATTAGCATCAATGGTCATGCCAGCCGTGATAGATGCTGCATCGAGACTGAAGGTTAGGTTGTCAGCCGGTAAGTCACTGTCCGTAGCAGTTGCAGTAAAGTTCAAATTAGCCAGCTCATCAACATTCTGATTACCAATAGCGCCAAGAACTGGAGCGGTATTAACTTCCGCTACAGTGATGGTAAAGGTTTCAGAGTCGATCAGGTTACCGGTACCATCATCAGTGACGGTAATGGTGACAGATGGTGTACTTCCACCTTGTGATTCAGTCGGAGTCCAGCTAAAAGCACCGGTATTGGCATCAATGGTCATACCAGCGGTTATGGAAGCGGCATCGAGACTGAAGGTTAAAGTGTCAGCGGGTAAATCAGAATCGGTTGCAGTGGCTGTAAAGGCAAGAGTCGCCAGTTCATCAATATTCTGATTACCAATAGCACCTAATACAGGTGCATCGTTGCCAGTGGTGTAGTTGATGGTTGCCGCCAGGGTGTTGGAGTCGACATCACCATCATTGACCGTCACGCTAAATGCCGGGGCCATTTCATTGCCATCATCCACAAACTGCAGCAGAGTGCCGGACAGCTCAGCACTGTTGAAAGTGGTAATGGATACACCAGGATTGCTGCTCAACTGGAAGTAACCTCCCGTGATGCTGCTGACCGTGTAGGTAAAGGTGGTATCGTCCAGATCGGTGATGCCGAAGTTGGCGGCAGAGAGGGTGACCGTATCACCTTCGTTCAGGGTCAGACTGGCGCTGTCGACCACCGGGGCATCATTGACCGGTGTAACAGTAAAGTTAAACGTACTGTCCACCGGTGCGCTGATATCTTCGTTGCCATCCTCAACGTTTACATCAAACGCGGCGGCGACCGTCTCACTGCTGTCATGGATGAATGTTACCTGGCCGGCCGTTAACTGGGTGCCGGTAAAGGTGCTGGCATCGATACCACCCACTTGAATCCTGCCATTGGTGGCCGAACTGGTGGTAAAGGTAACACCAGCATCCAGATCATCAGGATCGGTGTAACCGAGATCAGTACCTGTGATGATGTAGGTGGCACCTTCGTTTACCGTGGCACTGAGATCACCGGTCAGGATCGGGGCATCGTTGCCAGTGGTGACACTAATCGTGGCGGTCTCATTGATGTCGGCATTGGTATCCGCGCCACCGCCATTGTCGGTCACCGTGTTCAGGGTTACCGTGCGGGCTATCGTGGATGGATCGTTATCGGAGGCATCGATACCGAAGGTGATCGCTTCTAAAATGGCTTCTGCTGCCGCCGCACTGGTGGAGCCTGCAAAGTGAATCGTTAACACACCGGTGGTGTGGTTGTAATCGTAGGTACCGCCACTCGCTAATGCTGCACCGGTGGCACTGGTTGTTGTCAAACCGGTGATCGCTGTGCCATTGACGTTAATGATGTCACTGTCTTCCAGGCCTCCCGCTAATGTCAATTGCGCTTCACTGATACTGTCGCCCGTTTCGATCGGATCAATCGTTACCGTGGGGAACACTGCGCCCGAGGTGACATCGCTGTTCTCGGTTAAGTTGTCATCCGCCGGTGTTGCGGCGAGTGTTGGGGTGTCGTTGACCTCGCCCACACTGATGGTCGCGGTCTCGTTGATGTCGGCATTGGTATCCGCGCCACCGCCATTGTCGGTCACCGTGTTCAGGGTTACCGTGCGGGCAATCGTGGATGGATCGTTATCGGAGGCATCGATACCGAAGGTAATCGCTTCTAAAATGGCTTCTGCTGCCGCCGCACTGGTGGAGCCTGCAAAGTGAATCGTTAACACGCCGGTCGTGTGATCGTAATCGTAAGTACCGCCACTCGCTAACGCTGCACCGGTGGCACTCGCTGTCGTTAAATTGGTAATCGCTGTGCCATTGACGTTAATGATGTCACTGTCTTCCAGGCCACCCGCTAATGTCACTTGCGCTTCACTGATACTGTCGCCCGTCTCTATCGGATCAATCGTTACCGTGGGGAACACTGCGCCCGAGGTGACATCGCTGTTCTCGGTTAAGTTGTCATCCGCCGGTGTTGCGGCGAGTGTTGGGGTGTCGTTGACCCCAACCACCGTGATATCGGTCTGCACTGCACTCGCTGCCGAGGTGTCATCACCGCTGTTTAATACACCACCTGAATCCTGTACCGTTAAGGCGGTGAATGTGCGGGTTGTTGTGTCCGGATCATCACTTGTCGCTATCGCAAAACCGATGTTGTTTAACACCGTCTGTGCCTGGGCTTCGGTTGTGCCGGCCGCAAACTCAATGCTTAACACGCCACTGCTGATACTGTAACTATGTGTCGATGCGCCACCCAGGGCCGTTGTACCTGCGTCCACGTTGATGTTGGATACGCTCTGACTGTCTATGGTTAAGGTGTCACCGGCTTGCACACCACCCAGGGTGATATCCGCCTGTAAAATCGTTTGTCCGGCTTCTATGGTATCGATCGTTACACCAGTGAAGATGTTCGATGTACTGATCGTGCCGCCTTCGGTAAATGTCTGGTCGTTCGCTGTTACACCACTTAAGGTCGGCTCGTCATTGACCGCCACCACCGTGATGTCGGTTTGCACCACACTCACTGCCGAGGTGTCATCACCGCTGTTTAATACACCACCTGAATCCTGTACTGTTAAGCCGGTGAATGTGCGGGTTGTTGTGTCTGGATCGTCACTCGTTGCTATTGCAAAACCGATGTTGTTCAGCACCGTCTGTGCCTGCGCTTCGGTTGTGCCGGCTGCAAACTCAATGCTTAACACGCCACTGCTGATACTGTAACTGTGTGTCGATGCGCCACCCAGGGCCGTTGTAGCTGCATCCGCGTTGATGTTGGATACGCTCTGACTGTCTATGGTTAAGGTGTCACCGGTTTGCACACCACCCAGGGTGATGTCAGCCTGTAAAATTGTCTGTCCGGCTTCTATCGTATCGATCGTTACACCGGTGAAGATATTCGATGTACTGATCGTGCCGCCTTCGGTAAATGTCTGGTCGTTTGCTGTTACACCACTTAAGGTCGGCTCGTCGTTGACGGCGGTGATCGTCACCGTGGTGCTACCGGTTGCCTGCAGCGGTACACTGGCGTCTCCATCGTCAAAGCTCCAGTCGATCTGGGCTGTGGCCGGTGGGTCGTCAGAGCTGTTTTCATAGCTGATCTGGCGCAGGATGTTGTCGACGTCGGTGGAGGTCGGTGTCTGGCCGTTGGCATTGGTGAAGGTGATCACCAGTTGGCCGGGTGTGGTGGTGATGTTGAAGCTGGCGATGGTGGCGCCGGCTTTCTGAAGGACCGTGCCGCCGACCAGCGTGATGCCGTTGCCGTCAGAGAATGAGAAGATGTCCTCGGTGGAGACGCCGCCGTTGCGTACCAGTGTGACACTGGCGTCATGGTAATCGCCGTTGCCGCTGTTCAGGGCATCCAGTTCGACATCGCTGATGTCGACATCGGCGTCCAGTACCACCGCCGCGCCGTCTTCGATGAAGGTGGGGGTGCCGTCAAGCGTGGTAACCGCTGTGTTCTCATACCAGGCGATCTTGTCGTCATCCCTCGATGCCGAGAGCACATCCAGATCGCCATCGCCGTCCACGTCCGCCGTGGTGACTGATGTGGCGTAATCGGCTGTGTTGGTGATGATGCGAACCGTAAAGTTCTCGTTGCCGTCGTTCTCGTACCAGGTGATCTGGTCAGTCAGATATCCCGACGAGAGTACGTCGAGATCGCCGTCACCATCCACGTCAGCCGTGGTGATCGAGGTGGGACGGATGTTGGTGCTATCGATGATGTGGGCGGTGAAATTCTCAGATCCATCGTTCTCATACCACGTGATTTGATTGGTATTGTTCGATGCCGAGAGTACGTCCATGTCGCCATCGCCGTCCACGTCTGCGATGTCAACCGATTGAGCACTGTCGATGGCGGTGGTGATTATGTGCTCGGTGAAGTTCTCATTACCGTCGTTCTCAAACCAGGCGATCTTGTTGTCTTGCTGCGATACCGTGACGACGTCCATGTCGCCATCGCCGTCCACGTCCGCTGTCTTGACCTCAAAAGGACGATCGGTCCCTGTGGTGATGGTGTGGGCGGTGAAGTTTTCGTTGCCATCGTTCTCATACCAGGCGATCTTGTCGTCCAGGGCTGAGGATGACAGTACGTCCAGATCACCATCGCCATCCAGGTCCGCCGTGGTGACCCAGTTGGCGGCATCGGCGTCCGTGGTGATGGTATGGGCGGTAAAGTTCTCGTTGCCGTCGTTCTCGTACCAGGCGATTTTGTCATCTACCTGTGAGGCGGAGAGCACGTCGAGGTCGCCATCGCCGTCCACATCCGCCGTGGTCACTGAGAATGGGCTAGCAGCGCCTGTGGTGATGGTGTGGGCGGTGAAGCTTGCGGTGTCGAAGTTGGGTGCGTCGTTAACGGCAGTGATGGTGACCGTGGTGCTGCCGGTTACCTGCAAGGCACCGCCGGTGCCCTGGCTGCCGGTGTTGCCGTCATCAAAGGTCCAGCCGATCTGGGCGCTGGCCGGTGGTGCATCGGAGCTGTTGGCGTAGGTGATCTGTTGCAGGATGTTGTCGACGTCGGTGGAGGTCGGTGTCTGGCCGTTGGCATTAGTAAAGGTGATTCTCAACTCGCCCGGGATGGTGGTGGTGTCGAAGATGGCGATGGTCGCACCGCTCTTTTGCAGCACCGTCTTGTTCAGGGAGGTGGAAGTCTCCAGCGTGATGCCGTTGCCATCGGAGAATGAGAAGACATCCTCAGTCGTGACTCCGCCGTTGCGTACCAGCGTGACGCTGGCACCGTCATAGTCGTTGAGTGCATCGAGTTCGGCGTCGGCAATCACTACATCAGCGTCCAGCACCACCGCCTTCGGTGAAGGTCGGGGTACCGTCAAGGGTGTTGACAAGGTCGAATGTTGTATCAAGCGAGCCATCAGCGTTATAGCGGGTCAGTGCTAAGTCGTAACTGCCGTTATCGCTATAGCCCGCCACCAGTATCTTGTCATCGCTCTGCACTGTGACGTCGTAGCCGTAATCGTCACCCGATCCGATGGCCGTGGTAACCTTGCCATCAACACCGAAGCTGGTATCAAGCGAGCCATTCACGTTGTAGCGGGCCAGGGCGAAGTCTGCATTGCTGATGCCCGCCACCAGTATCTTGCCATCGTCCTGCACCGTGACGCTGTAGCCTTTATGGGCACCGAATCCGAAGTCAGTGAAAACCTTGCCATCACCACTGAAGCTGGTATCAAGCGATCCATTGGCGTTGTAGCGGGTCATGGAGAAGTCGTAACCGTCGCTAACGCTAAAGCTATAGCCCGCCGCCAGTATCTTGCCATCGCTCTGCACTGTGATGCTGTGGATGTAATCGTTACCCGATCCGACGTCCGTGGTAACCTTGCCATCACCACCGAATGTTGTATCAAGCGATCCATTGGCGTTGTAGCGGGCCAGGCCGAACCTTTCATTGCTGCCGTCATAGCTTTTGCCCCCCACCAGTATCTTGCCATCGCTCTGCACTGTGACGCTGTAGCCGTAATCGTTATGCGATCCGAAGTCCGTGGTAACCTTGCCATCACCACTGAAGCTGGTATCAAGCTAGCCATTCACGTTGTAGCGGACCAGGGCGAAATCCCTATAGCCGTCTGTGCTATAGCCCGCCACCAGTATCCTGCCATCGCTCTGCACTGTGACGCTGTAGCCGGAATCGCTACCCGATGATACGTCCGTGGTAACCTTGCCATCACCATCGAACGTTGTATCAAGCGAGCCATCGGCGTTGTAGCGGGTCAGGGTGAATTCGCTATTGGTAGTACCCGCCACCAGTATCTTGCCATCGCTCTGCACCGTGACGCTGCGGCCGTAATCGTTACCCGATCCGAAGTCCGTGGTAACCTTGCCATCGCCTGTGTCAAATGTCGGGGAGTCGTTAATCGTGGAAACGTTAACTGTGGTGTCATAGTTGGCGGAGGTATCGCCATCGCCATCATTTAGCACAAAGCGAACAGTGCGCGCACCGGTGGTGGCGTTGTCGGCGTCGGTGTTCTCATAGGTGATGTTCTCGATCAGTGCCTGCACCGCCGCAGCATCGGCATTGGCGTTGAAGGTGATGACCAGATCGTCGCCGTTTGCTCCGCCTTCAAAGCTGCCGATGAGGGTGCCTCCATAGGCAACCCCCCAACCTGCAATACTGATTTGGCCAGCGCCGTAGCCCTGATTGTGAATGCCAAGTATGTCTTCTGTCGAATCACTGCCAGCAGCAAAAGAAACAGTCAGGGTGCCGGTGTTAAAGTCGGCTGAATCGGCATCGGTAACGACAATATCCGACCCCTGTTCAATGACTACCGCGCGATCACCTTCGGTGTAGGCCAGCTCATCGCCGGCCAGGTTGGTGATGACGGGCGGGGCGAGAAGACCATGCCACTGATCAGCCGTGTCTTGGTTAATCAATGCAGCTGTTTCGATCTGACCCTGGCTATACTCCAGAACCCAGTCGCCACCGAGGCTTGCATGCCCGGTCAGGTCGTCAGAGGCGGCGACGTCCGCCAGTATCAGTTCGGCAAGGTTGCCGATCAGGCTTTCGCCGACTTCGGTTTCAGCCAGGTTACAGCCGTAGATTAAAATATCACCGGCTTCATCAAAAGAATTAGCCCAAAGTGCAATGGCCAAATTGTTGTCGGCCAGGGTGTCTGCATTTAAAGAAGTATTGCCGAGTTGTACGGTGCCATCATCACTGTGGGAAATGATATGAATAGCATCCAGATCGTTACGATCCTGCAGGGTGCTGGATATGACATCGATGCCATTTTCGTTGCTGTTGAGTAAAACGACTTCGATATTGCGGCTAGTGTCTGAGTTGTTGAGGATGTCATCGACCAGGGTCTGGTAGTCTTCTACGCCGGTATCGATGAATACTATTTCCTGAGAGATTACTTCGGCGGCTGATGCGATGCTGGTTTCTTGCTGAGTTGAAGTTGTGTCTTTGGTGCTGTCGATATCGACATAGGTGGCGATTGGGCTTTCGAGTTCATTAACGATAATGCCTTCGAGACCACCGGAAAACAGCTGGCGTGCTTCCAGTTCTTCAAGGATTATTTTTGAGTTTTGCTTTTTAGAATTTGTCTGCTTTTTCATTACTACACTAAACGACGACTCAATTTAATGATGTGTTGTGGCTGTTGTATTCTAGCTTTGGTGCGCGCGGCGCACCCTACATTTCAGGCGTAGGGTGCGCCGCGCGCACCAGTGTGCATATACAATTACCACAAATACCGTGAGTATAGTAGAACTGAGGATTTTTGTTGCTTGGCAGGGTGAACGGTAGTGAAAAGGAGATATATTTCTGTTTTATGTGATGGGGTGCTCATTGCGAGTTTGGAAGGTTACTGTTTTTGGGTTGTTTTGGTGCGCGCGGCGCAGCCTGCGGGTTGGTATTGCGTTCCGTCTAACAGCTTATACGGGAATGACGAGGGGGAGTGTAGGATTCGCCGTGTGTTCCCTGTTTCCGCATATTATTTTGTGCCTTAAATTTTCTTGATTAGCATGAGTACCGTGTTACCATGTTCTAATGATTATCTCGTTTAAAGATCAGGCTACTGAAGATATTTATAATGGCCAAAATTCAAAGGCGGCACGGAAAGCATGTCCACAGATTCTTTGGCGCATTGCATCAAGAAAACTTGATTTACTGGATTCTGTTGCTGAACTGGATGAGTTAAAAGTGCCTCCCGGAAATCTTTTAAAAAAATTGCTGGGGCATAGAAAAAGAGAGCATAGTATTCGGATCAACGAGCAATATCGAATTTGTTTTGAATGGTGCGAATCTGGCCCATCAAATGTAGAAATTACCGACTATCATTAGAGGTCTATCATGATTCGTGTACCCACAAACAGACAACCCACTCATCCCGGTGAGATGCTCAGAGAAGAGTTCCTCGTTCCTCTGAAGATTAGTCAGCGTGAACTTGCAGATGCTATTCATGTTCCATATCAACGAATTAATGAACTGGTAAATCAAAAACGGGGTGTTACACCTAGTACAGCATTACGTTTAGCCAGGTTCTTTGATGTTTCAGCAGATTTTTGGATTAATTTACAAATTCGTTGTGATTTGTATAAAGCGCAGGTAACTGAAAAAAATGCACTTGAATCAATTCATGATTTTCATCATATTCAAAAAATGGCTTGATGAAGTTGAGCCATTTCAATGGATAGTGAATTACAGCATCAATTTATCGATTGGTAAGCTGGTTGCTCAATAGCTTTGGTGCGCACGGCGCACCCTACATTTCAGGCGTAGGGTGCGCCGTGCGCACCAGTTTTCATTGATGTTTTACGCTACCGCAGCGAACCATAAATATCCTGACGGGTTGGAGATGGTGTTGGGAAGTTAAATTTGGCTATGCAGTTTACACCGCCCACCAGCTGTTCATCAGAATTGGGTAAAGCCATGCGTACGGTAAAGCTGCCACTGGCGGGGTCGATTAACTGATCTACCACGGTGATGGTTGCTTTGAAGGTTTTATTGGCCGGGCGTTCGGGGCTAATTTCTACTTTCATGCCCTTTTTTAATAATCCAAAGTATTCTGTGGGGGCGATAACTTCAACTCGTAATGGGTCTATTTGAGCGAGTTTCATGATGGGGCGCCCAGCTACTGATTCTCCGACCCTGGCGTAACTGTCAATCACGATGCCATCAATAGGGCTTTTAATGGTTCTTAATGCCAGTTGGGCTTCAGCCTGTTCCATCCCTAAACGCGCTAAATTCTTTTTTTCTTTGGCTTTTATCAGTTCGATTTTGGCCAGTGAGACTTCGGTTGAGGCCTTGTCTTTTTCAAACAGCGAAACGGAGTTTTTCTTATACAGGTCTTCGATTCTTTTGAGGCTGCGTCGTGCGTATTCGAGTTGTACCCGGCTGTTTTCGATTTCACTCCATGAAAGGGCCTGGCGCTTTGCCAGTTCTACCTTGGCTATTTCGACGGTGTTTTCTAGCATGACCAATGGCTGACCTTTTTTTATGTCATCACCTGCGTCGACAAATAATTCTATAATCGTGGTGTCGACCGGGCTGCTTAGTTCAATATACATGCCGGGTTTTACCAGGCAATCCAGTTGCGCTTTTTCTGCGGCTATTAATGCTGTGCTGGTTATTGTCAGGATAAACAATAAGAAGATTTTGCTGATGTTCAGGTTACTTTTGCACATGTCAGTTTCTATTCAAATTTTCCAGAAAAAGCCAGGGTGTGACGTAGTTGTCGATCCTGCTTCATGAGTTGTTTTCTCATTTTGCTTTGTTCATGTTCGTTTTTCTGTTGTGGTGAATTGAGAACACGTCGGCTTATAAAACCCGGCATGGCTCTGTTTCCCGGACAAAATCGGGATAATAGCTTAAGCATAGTTGAAGAATAGAATTGTTCCAGAGAAGTATCCTGTAGTGATAAAATGGCTTCTGCACTGCCGGGGTCACCCTGACGAGCACAGCGACCGTATAATTGTCGGTCAACCCGGTGAGAACTGTTTCTACTGAGAGCGATGACATGCAGGCCCCCCAGTTCGGCTACGCCTGAACCCAGCTTGATATCTGTACCGCGTCCGGCCATATTGGTAGCGACGGTGATAGACTGCTGTTGCCCGGCCTGAGCAATTATTTCTGCTTCGTGCTGATCCTGTTTGGCATTTAAAACCCGGTGAGGAACGTTTGCCTGTTCTAACCAGTCACTGACCTGTTCGGATTCCTGCACTGAGCTGGTGCCAATGAGAACCGGTTGCTTTTTTTGATACAGTTGCTGGATGCGATTGATTAATACCTGTTGTTTAACTGCTTTATCTCGATAAATGTGTTCGGATAACATCTTACGCCTGGAAGGTTTGTTGGTGGCTACCTTGAAAACATCCAGTCCATACACGCTTTTAAGTTCTGCGGATACTTCGCTGATGGTGCCAGATGCTCCACCCAGTCGCAGGTAGCGACTGTAAAAACGTTGGTAACTTATACGTGCCTGAGGTTCCCGTTGTTCACTAATAAGACAACCTTCTTTGGCTTCTATCATTTGATGCAGTCCCTGTTCCCAGGCACGGTCGGCCATGATGCGTCCGGTAGATTCATCGACTATTTGAACCTTAGCTTCATCAACCACGTATTGTTTATCTTTGCTGTAAAAATAGTTTGCAGCCAGTGCCTGCTTCACCAACATTTCACGTTTGCGTTTATGACGCCATAATCTGGGTAGATTTAAAATTAAATTTTCAAGATTCTCTTCACCTTTTAAGGTGAAATCGATAGTCCGTGTTTTTTTATTGAGATGAAAATCAGTATCAATAAACAGGGTTGAAGCCAGATATAATGCATCGCTATAGGTATCGGCATTATTCTCATTGGGTAAGGTTTTGGTGATGATCAGCGGTGTGATGGCTTCATCAATGAGTACGCTGTCAGCCTCATCGACAAGTGCAAAACATAAACCTCTTAATAATAACGGATTACCTGTGTGTGAATGGCTATTGCGCTGAATTTGTCGATATTTAAAGCGTAAATCACCGGTGTCATCGCCAATTTCTATGCGATCCCTCAGGTAATCAAATGCTATCTGTTGATTTGTTGTGTGTACGATGTCATAAAGATAAGTCTGTTGCCGACTGGTTGTTACCATGCCATCGATGATTGATCCGCCCGTCAGCGCCAGACGTTCATACAGTGGCATCATTTCTTCAGCATCACGTGAAGCTAAATAATCGTTTGCGGTGATAACATGAACAGGAATTCCTGCAAGGGCTGCTGTGCAGGCTGGTAGTGTTGTAGTGAGAGTTTTTCCTTCTCCAGTATCCATTTCTGCCAGCATGCCATTGATCATTAGCCAGCCTCCATACAGTTGAACATCGAAGTGACGTTTTTCCATTGTTCTGCCGGCTGCTTCACGGATAACTGCGAAGGCTTCAATATTGAGTTTTTTAGTTAATCCTTTGCGGTGTAACTGACTACGTAATTGTTGAATGTTTTCGGTTAATTCCTGTTCTGAATAATCAAGAAATTTTTGTTCGAATTTTTTTACCTGTTTTGAAATATAAGCCTGGCTATATTTTTTTCGTTGCAGACGAATTTTAATACGCTCATAAAAATGTGCCAGAGTCTGTTCCAGGTCAGTAAGAGAGCTTTCTTTCTTTTGTGGGTAACTGCCCGCTTTAATGCCTGGCCTCAGTTTAATATCAGACATTAAACTGTCTCAAAAATACCTGACGTATTCGACGATACCATTTTGTAGCGAGTGGTTCTCCACCATGATTGATACGAACATATGCACGTGTTCCAAGCGGTGTTTTATTTTGTTTTGGATCGAATTTTAAGTCGACCTGAAATGTTTTTTCCAGGGAATAAAGCGGGTCTTTGTGGCCAGGACTGATAATAAATTCCCCGCCGCCTTTAGTGGATAATGCTTCGCTGGGTAATTGATTAGTTGCCTCTGGAGCCTGGCGGATAATTTCAGCGGGGTATTCGGTATATAAATCGTTAGCCAGTCTGATTTTTATATCGACAATTTTCTGCCGTAGTTGCCCGATATTATCCTGTTTGACGGCTAGTCGGATGGTGGGTGGCTGTTTATCTAAAATATAACCCAGCAGCTCCCCCTGTTTTACAAAACGTCCGGGTAAATCAGATGCATAGGGTAATAAAATCTGACCGCTTTTAAATGCTATGATGGACATGGATGCAGTTTTTTCCTGCAGATATTTAGCTTCTGATTCGGCCACTTTAATCGCTTCTTTAATGATGCTGGCTTCAACCTGGTTATCAAATCTTTTTGATCTGTATTGTCCTTCCAGTTCACTTACTTTTGCCTGTGAAATTTTTGCCTGGGTCTGCAGAAATGGGTCCATCAGTTGTATGACCTGAGTTCCTTCTTCTATTACCTGATTATTTTTTACCAGTAAGGAACCTGCAAAACCATCATGCTGTGCTTTTATCTGGGCTTCATCCGGTTGCCACACCACGCCTTCTGCAAGGGTGTAGGAAGGAATAGGGAAGAAGCCGAATATGGCGATTAACATGCTGATAATTGCACTGCTGGATAAAATGGCGCGGTTACGTTTTTGTTTTAGTAACGGACTGCTAAAAATATAATGGAGTGCTTTTAGTAATGGTAATAAAATCTGCATGCCCACTAACCAGATACCTAGAACTATGCCCAGAAAGAAAAATTTCTCGGTCACCATCACCATAATAAACCACAGTACTGCTAGCCGGTAAATGAATGAAAAAATACTGAAAAAAATGAACCAGAAAGGTTCGCCTGGTGCATTAGTCGGAGAGTCAACACTTTTCAATCCAAACAAATAATGCTGAAACAGGTAGCGCCAGTACTGACTGGATCTTTGATACAGATTGGGAATACCCAGAGCATCAGCCAGAATGTAGTAACCGTCATATTTAAGTAATGGATTACCATTAAAAAATAACGATGAAATTCCACCAATCATAAAAATGTTGAATCCAATATCCTGAATTAGCCCCGGTTCTGCAGCAAGGAAAAGCAGTAGCCCTATTGCTGCCAGAAAAGATTCCACCAGAATACCGGCTGCGCTCACTAACATGCGTTTGTATTTACTGCGAAAATGGGTTGCGGTAGAAACATTGACATAGGGTATTGGCATAAATACCATGAAATTAATGCCCATTTCATGCACTTCTCCTCCTTCCAGTTTGGCACTGAAAGCATGACCCAGCTCATGCAAAAATTTAATCACTGGATAGAGTAAAAATACAATTAGCAGGTTGTAGGGAGATAATGCGTTGATGGTGAAATGTTCATTGATCTGGCTCCAGTTAATGGTGGCCTGGCTCAATGTATAAATGATTAATAAAAACCACCCAATAGCAACTGGAAAACTGAATAACCAGCGTACTTTATTGAAATGTTTGTTGAGAAATTCTTCTGGATCCCACAGTGGTACCTTTTGGATAACGGGGTTAGAAAAACGTTGTTTTAATTTTGATCTTTTTTGCTGAGCCTTGCGTTCAAACAGTTCTTCGGTATTGGTTAGTATGTTGGTTTGAATCAAGTCGGCGGCATGTAACTGGCCTAACAGCTGGATGATCTCTTCCTGACCTGGTGCAAAGTCATCCAGTTGATCGCATATTTGCTGATGAATAGCCTGTACATTATTATTGCCGTCGAGTAGCCCGATGAATTGATAGGCCGCCGGGTTGAAGCGATGATTTCTTCCAGTGGTGGTATCTTCCAGCAGGTACCAGATCAGTCCACGGTAGTCATGTCGGTGTATTTCGATATGGCTATGTAGTCTTGGCCGCAGTTTGGCGACCCGGTACCAGTGAGGACTGAGTAGACCATCATTCATGATTTAACCCGTGCTAACATTATGGCCACCATGACCATAACCATAATCTGAACCAGTCGGTAATTTCATGAGTCCAGATCCACACCAGTCGAGCACGGCCTACATTAATTTTACCCACTCCCTTCATGCCGGGACGTATGAGATCCGGGGTGTTTTCCAGTGATGCTTCTACGCGAAAAATATTGGCTCCGTCATCAGCTTTAGCCACGGCGGTGATTTTTTTTATGGTTAATGGAAATGTCTGTTGCGATAGACTGGACAGAGCAAGTGTCCCACTCTGACCCGGTTTAATATAAGATATCTGGCTTTCATCAACTTTGAGGATAATACGGTATCCTTCAAGTGGCGCTATTTTAAACAGTGTGTCGCCTCTTTCAACCGGGGCTCCGAACATCTGACTTAAATCACCTTCGATTACAACGCCATCAAATGGTGCTGTAAGTCGTATATTATCAAGCTGCTGCCGGGTCAGCTCAATTTCAGCTGTGGTCTGGTTTATCTGTTCGATTATAATGCGTACTTTTACAAGATCTCTAACGGATTGTGCTTCACGATATTCACGCCGGGTTTTTTGTAACTCTCCACTCAGTTTAGCAAGTTCAAGCTTAAGCTCTGAATCGTTCAGGCTTGCCATCACGTCGCCTTGCTTTACTGTGTCGCCGGCACGTACTGAAGCTGAGAACAGGTAACCGGAGACCGGCGCTGCGACGACACGTTGAATCTCTCCTTCCAGCAGGGCATCAGCCGATACTCGAAAGTCACTTTCTATCAGGCTGGCAGTTGATATCAATGCTATAACAGCAATAGTTATCAATTTTAACTGTAGATATTTGAGTCCGAAAATATCTTGCAAACGAGTCTTTAGCCTGGATGCTACTTTTCTGATAATGCTTTTTTCATCATCCCTTTTTAAGGCTAGAAAGGGGGTCATCAATGCCATGGTTTGCTGGCATAAATCCAGTGTTTCATTGTCGAATGGCTTGTCTTCGCTACGCAACAGGGTGATAGCTCCAAAGGTTTCCTGCTGGTGTGTTAATGGAATGCTGAATATAGATCCGGAGCCAAACTTACGCGCCAGTTCGTGGTGAGCGCGTTGAATCAATTTTCCTTTTTTGGATGAGGGAGCAGGGTCTGGAAAAATAATAGCAGTGTCCTGTTCTATCGCTTCATCCATTGAATCTGCGATTTTTTGCATCAGGTTTGATCGATCATTGAAATTAGCGCTGTTTGACAGTGCTATGACCTTGCTGTGATAATTTTTGAATTCAGCAAAGGCTACCCGTTCGCAGTTAAAACTACGAGTAAGTTCAGTGACCATTCTTAGTAATGATTCGTGATAACTTTGTTGTTCAAAACTGGAAGCTAACAAGCCGACAACATGTACGTAAAAATCATCACCCTGATCTTTGGCCAGGTTGGCAAGGCCCAACCATTTGATGCTTTGCTTGAGTGAGTCGAACACCGCTTTTTGATGAGATTCAGGCAGGTGTTTAACTTTAATGACAATAACGCCGATTAACGATTTTTGTGAATAAACCGGTAAGGCAAAAAAATCATAGCTTTGATTGTCAATTTATTCTGCTTTGGGAATACAGACCTGGCTGCGCTTTTTAAGTGCATATTTCACAATGTCTGCAAAATCGGTAATGACTTCCAGGTTGGCTGGCATTTTTGCCAGTGGTCGCATCAGGTTGTTTTTTCTGTCTGGGACCATAAATACGGCTGAACGCACATTGGGTATCAGGCTGCATTGGGTTTCTAACCAGCGCTGTGTGAAGACTCTATTCATTATTTAATAACCCGTCTTCAAGCAAAATTTCCTGAACTGTATCAGGCCATAATATATTTAAAACATCGTCTGTATGGGTTTTTAATTCATTGATAATAATGTCATCAATATTTGATGGCAGGTTTTTAAGTTGTGGAACACTTTCCTGGATGCTGGTTATGGTTTCCTGATGTGCTTCAAGCACAGGGTTTTGACAAATTGTATGTGCGAGATGAATGATCTGTACTTCATATTGGCAGGTTTCATCAGCCAGTTCAGGGATCAGGTGAAAGCTGGCAACTTGTTGATAAACGTCGGGTAAATGCCAGAGTTGCATTAATGCGTTTCCTGCCTGGGTGTAATTAAAACCCAGGTAATCGTCTTCAAGTTGCTGTACTTCTATATTTTGTGTCTGGCTTTCCTCTAAAGCCTGCAGAGAGAGCTCAGGCCTTTTGGAGTACATTGCCGCATGGCCGATTTCGTGTAACAGGCCTAGTGTAAAATAATGATTACTTATTGGCGCAAAACTATGCTGGGCAATTATTCTGGCTGCAATACCGCACTGGGTGCTGTAGTGCCAGAAGGCTTTCATGTTAAACACCTGGGTGGGTATGGCTGAAAAGGTTCGAATGCATAAACTGCTCAATAATAAATCATGCAGTTGAATGATGCCTATCAGGTTAAGAGCCTGGTTGAGAGTTTCAACTTTTCTAGAAAAGCCAAAAAAATCACTGTTTGCGATGCGCAGTATGCGATTAGTCAGCGTGGAATCATTTTGAATGAGTTCTACATAATCATTGATACTGGCGTGTGGTTGTCTGATGAGCTTGCGAATATCCAGATAAATTTTTGGCATAGATACATTTTTAGCCAATTCTCCAATAAATTTTTGTGCAGCATCCATAAGTTATCTATTTTATCTCAATATAATTCTTTCCATATCGATACTGATGTCCTGGACAGTATCCAGAATGCTTTCGATGTATTCGGGAGTGATTTGTGTAATTTCCCAGACAGAAGGGTGAATTAAATTCTCCAGTTCGATATCGGGTTTTATAAATTGCTTATGAGCGTAACCATGAGCAATGTGTAATAGAGCAACTTCTAATTTATCTTCAGTTGCCTGCTCTGGGAAAGGCTGGTATCGGGTTAAGTTCTGAAAATCGGGAGGCAGGTGCCACTTAGCCATCAGTTCTGCGCCGATATCTCCATAGTGATAGCCCAGTATTTGCTGTTCTGCTTCTGCAGAAGTTATTGATTCGTCTTTAGCTCGTTGTATGGTCTGGCGAGCTATGTCTGGAAATTTTGTGTAGATAATCAAATGACCTATTTCATGCAGAAGACCGGTTACAAATAAACGTTCACCGTTTCTTATATTTGAAATAATGGCAAGTTGTCGAGATAACACGCCGGTAAACAGGCAGTTACGCCAGAATGTTTTAAGCGGTATGATGTCTTTCGGGTATGTCATGGCATCCAGAGCGGATATGGCGGAAACACTGAGTGCCATAATGTGTAACTGGCCTATGCCAATCAGGTTGACGGCACGGGCGATGCTATCTATTTGCCCTGAAAATCCATAAAAAGCGCTGTTAACCACTTTAAGAACTGTCACTGACAGGTTGGGGTCATACTTAATGACTTCGGCAAAATCACCCACGGTAGACCATTTGTCATCCATTAAACGGCTGATTTTGAGATAAACTTCCGGTAGGGAAATTAATTCATTTACCTGTTTAAGTAAGTGCTCAATGGGTGGGGTAAAGCTCTGGTTCATGAACTGCGTATGAATAACTTCATTTTTATTAATTAGTTTCAGTATAGCTTAGATTGTGATAAATGATCTACAGGTTAATCTAAATATCTAACTTATGTGCTTAAGTTGCTGTTTTTAAAACAATCTCTGGAGTAATTAGAGGATTCATCTACACTGGTAAAATGAGATTAATACTCCTTTTTTTGTTACTTATTAGCGATGGTGTTCTGGCTGCTGTCAATCACCAGGCAGAATATGCTGATGATGTTAGCCCGGTATCCGTTTTGGATTTAAAAATACCTGTTAACCGTTTACCTGGTGATGAGCTTGGTCTGCTTAAGCAATTAACCTTGAAAACACATAGCAGTGAAGAAAATCTTCAGCACCTGTGGAATAGAGTAAAACAGTGTGAAAGTTGTCATTCGTTAGATATGTATGCTCGAAATGGATATTTACCTATTTTACAGGGGCAGAATCTGGAGTATCTTTTCTCCAAGCTATTAATGTTTAAAAATAATCGCCGCAGCTTTCATCCTTTAGGTAGTTATCTTGAATCACTGTCAAATAATGATTTGATGGATATCAGCTATTTCTATTCGAGACAGCAGAGTGATCTGGGTAGGACTCTGGTGCCAGCGGATATTCAAATTACCTTTGATCAAAAGCTTGATCGCCCCGGGCAAGCTGTTTCAATTCAAGGCTGTTCTGAGTGTCATGGGGTTACAGGTAATGGTGGGCAGTTGATTCCTTCTATTTCAGGTCAGAATAAAAATTACCTCAGTTATAGAATTCGTGAAATTGCCGATGAGGATTCCAGGGTGCATTTTACCAGCGATGCACCGGTGAGCTGTAAAATAGATATAATTAATGTAAGGCAAAGCAGGCAACTGGCCAGCTTGTTATCGGTTGTTGTTGATCAGCAGAGTGTTGAGCAGGGCGCAGCAGTGTATCGATCAAAGTGTGCAGAGTGTCATGATGCCGGGCAAAGTGATGAAGAATCATCGGAACAGGCTGTTAACTGGTCCAGGCATTTGCTGCTTGGAACCCGATTGCTGGTTTACAATGCTCAGGTTGGTGGTCAGCATAAATATATAGAGAAAGGCAAAACTACTTTTAGTCGCAATGAAATGAAGCATGCAATTCATTATATGATTAATGAATTGCTCAGCTCATTGTAGGTGATGCTTTGCCTTAATAAGTACATATAACCCTATTGAAGTTGCGAGTAGGGTGCGCCACGCGCACCCTACCAAACTAAGCTTATTCGGTCTCAATCTGTGGGATTTCAGTCCTGAGCTAGTAAATCTGATCATTTACGTTGTTGTTAAGGCAGGGAGTACCTGGTCAATAAAAAGGGCTTTTTGAACTTAATAATTTGAATATTTGGTTTTAGCTGGCTGTCGTGTAAAAAAAAAGTAAATAAACTCAACTTATTCCTGTTATTGCTATTGACAGCCATGGGTGTCATGTAGAGAATACGCACCTTACTTTGGAGGGGTTCCCGAGCGGCCAAAGGGGGCAGACTGTAAATCTGCTGGCTCAGCCTTCGGTGGTTCGAATCCACCCCCCTCCACCATATAAGAAAAGCATGGTCGAAATGATATCGATCAGGCTTGAAAAATAACTCTCTGTTAGTTCAGGGGGTGGGTTCGAACCGCAAGGTTCGACTAAATCGTCGGGAACGATTTTGATCAGCTGAAAGCTGACCCGAAGGGCGAAGGGCAGGAGCCCGGAGTAATTCGCCCCGGAAGTGCAGGTTAAGGTCTCTGTTATGTCGAGACTACCTGGTGATAGTCAAGGGATTGTAGCTTCCTTAATAAATTAGAGACCACTTAATACGGTGTGCATATTGCGTGCTTGTATTAAGTGGTTTCGTGCGTAAAGCATCGCGGGTGTCGTATAATGGTATTACCTCAGCCTTCCAAGCTGATGACGCGGGTTCGATTCCCGCCACCCGCTCCAAATTGAAAGCCCATGCTGGAGGGCTAGAGACTGTCAGGTTTTGGAGATCGTAGATCTTCCCGGGTTGGCAGGCTATAGGTTTTGCCCATATAGCTCAGTCGGTAGAGCACTTCCTTGGTAAGGAAGAGGTCACCGGTTCAATTCCGGTTATGGGCTCCAATATTTAGTGAGAGCTAGATTTTTAATGTAACTTTTCGGCTGTGATTCGGCCTTAACAACTAGTCGGAGATTAATCCTATGTCAAAGGAAAAATTCGAAAGAAACAAACCCCATGTAAACGTGGGAACGATTGGTCACGTGGATCATGGTAAAACGACGTTAACAGCGGCGTTAACCAAAGTCATGGCCGAAGCAATGGGCGGCGA
>Ga0233447_1001081_pt1 | contig 24748 bp, 12 predicted proteins | sample SI_124_October20_3_FD_183014 | JGI IMG/M metagenome (GOLD analysis project Ga0233447, IMG submission 183014) | Seawater microbial communities from Saanich Inlet, British Columbia, Canada - SI_124_October2016_135_MG | ecosystem: Environmental > Aquatic > Marine > Inlet | place: Canada: British...
GCCAAAACGATTTTTCCGTTAAAGTTCGTTCGCCCTTTAAAAATCTCTTTATAGCTTCAGATGTCAACGGTATTTTGTTTAATTCGCATTTGCCAGAAAATTCCTTGAACTCTTTTTGTAAGTTTTCCAGTAACTTATTAATAAGCTCATGATCGTTACTTTTACCTGGTCGGGATGGCCGTACGCGCTGTTGTTTAGTATTCCAATCAGTAGGTAGTACGTGGCCAATAATCTTTGTTTGATTCTTGTAGTTTGCACTAATATTTGCTTTGATTGGTGCAAGCCCTGCTTTGTTACGATTGTTCTTGTCTATGTAATAAGTTATCTTTGGTTTTAACAGTTTCGGCATAAATATAATTTTTCATCAAAGATAATAAAGAGAGTTTAAAAGAGAGAATAAAGAATGAAATTAAACAAAAATAGATTTATTTAACATAATCAATCGGTCATATTTGAATGATTCACAATGAATTAGATGCATTTATATACATAACATAAAATATACAATAAGTCCTACCTGGGGAGCCAGACAGGACAAGAGGTCATTTTCGACCTCTTTTTTTTGTCCAAATTTTTGAAAACCTTGCTGGTATTGAGGAGCAACAGTACTTGGCTTGTGTCCTTTTGGTTGCAACTTTTGTAGTTTTAATTCTTCTAATAACCCATTTCCATAAACTTCTAATGGTAACTGTCTAATAATTAGATTTATAATTTATAATTTTAGGGTTCAAGTCTTTTTAGGTTTTGATAGTCAATACGAATTGAATAAGAATGGTGGGAATTATCACCGAACTAATGTCATTCAATAGTATGAAATTTACCGACTAGAATCAAAAACAACTGTTAGTTATTGAAATCAATTTGAATAATTTGTAACTTGAGAAAAAATCAATCATTATGAAAAATCTATTCTTTTTAGCATTGCTATTTATTGCTGCATGTACGGTGACTGAAAAAAATAAAGCATTTATTTCAGGAGATATTGAACCCGGAACTGTAATAATAGATGAACTTGCTGTTAAAACCCCAAAGATTTATACGGTTACTCTGGACTCTAACAGTTTTGTTTATGGAGTTGTCAACCAAATATCTGTAGATGTAATAGTAAAAATTAAAGAAGGAGAGAAAGAAATCAGAACATTTGATGGTCCTGGAGAAGGGGTCGAATCTTTTATGTTCGAAACCACAAAACAAGGCGAATATTCCATTGAAGTTGCTCCTTTTAAAAAGGATTCCGGCAAGTACACCATTGAACTGAAAATAGTAGAACCAATCGCTACAATACCTGAAAAAAGGATGGACCAGCTATTTGACCCCTACACCGGTAAAAATGTTCCGGGTGGTGCAGTTGGTGTTGTGAAAGACGGAAAACTTGTTTTCTCAAAAGCATATGGAATAGCCAACTTAACTTATGACATTGAATTTGACATTAATACACCAACCAATATAGGCTCAGTAACCAAACAATTTACTGCAACCGCAATTTTACTTCTTGAGCAACAGGGAAAACTATCTCTTGAAGATGATATAAGAAAACACTTACCGGAGTTACCTGATTTGGGAGAGGTGGTTAAAGTAAAAAACCTTCTTAACCACACCAACGGACTTTGGGAAATATTTAATCTGATGCCTATTACCGGTTGGAAAGGTGAGGATGTATTATTGAGAGACCAAATTATTGACATTATTCAACGACAAGATGAATTGCAGGCAAAACCTGGCGAAGAGTTTAACTATAACAATACTGCTTTTATCTTACTGGCTGAGATTATAAAAAGAAAAACGGATATAGAATTCCCAACATTTGTAAAAGAAAATGTTTTCGAGCCATTGGAAATGAACAACTCCTTTGTCAGGGATAATCCGAAAGAAATAATTAAAAATGCGTCTCAAGGATACGTAAGAGATAAAGTTGGTTTCAAAGAAGCCGGTGATCTTGATGCATCTTATGGAGCTGGTGGAATATACACAACGGTTGAAGACCTTGCGAAATGGATGAATAATTTTGATGTAGCTTCATTAGGAGGAAAAGAACTGGTTGCAAAATTGGTAACTCCTGATACATTGACCAACGGAGATACACTAACATACGGTTTCGGTATAGGAGTTGATAAATATAAAGGATTAAAACGGTATAGTCATGGAGGGGCTGACATTGCACACCGGGCTTTTATCTCTTATTTTCCTGAAATAAATAGCGGGACAATTGTTCTAAGTAATTTTGGGGCTATACCTTTAGGTGCTATGGTGGAAGAAATTAACAAAGCTTTCTTGGGTGAATACTTTAATGAAGAAAGTAAATCAGAATCTAACTCTAAACCTGACGAGGTAAAAGTACCTATGGAGTTGCTCACAAAATATTCTGGCAAATATCTTTTGGAAATTGCAGGAATGATAATTGACCTAAAAATTGAGGATGAAAAATTAGTAGCAATTATTACGGGGCAGCCAAAGCATAAGTTGATTGCATTAAATGATACAACATTCAAAGTCCCAAATGTAGACGCAAAATTCCATATTGTTGCAAATGAAGATGGAACAATTAAAAAAGCAATTTTGGAACAAAATGGCAAACATGAACTAAGAAGGCTTCCCGATTATTCTCCAGACATAAACGAACTTGCTGTTTTTAAAGGAGAATATTTAAATAAGCAGCTGGAAACTATTTATACCATTAAAGTTAAAGATAGCACCTTAGTTGCCAGTCATATTAATTTGAAGGATATTAAACTTGAAGTTATTGAAGAAGACTCCTTTAAAGGGGATGTGTTTTTTATGAATAAAATTATTTTTAATAGAAATAAAAAGGGAGTAGTGGAATCATTCTCAGTTTCAAGTGGACGAACTAAAAACATTGTTTTTGTAAAGCAATAGTTTTATCAAATAATGAAGGTTATTAGTTCCTAACACCCTTCATCAGACAGCGATAATTTGTAGGTCTTTAACGGAATTTGGACAAATTGGTATAGAAATTAAGAGATGCTTTTCATCCATAAGGTGGTAATTCACACCAAACTTTCCCAAATTAGGTTGCAACTTCCGAAGGTCAGAGGAGCACCTCAAGAAAAGGTCGTCAATTTTGGCGACCTTTTTTCATTAATAGTTGCTGGCAGCACCAAAGAAATCATGAATGAATAAACAGACCTCTCTACATGCACAAACGATAATGATACTTGAATTTGATAAATTAGGAGTGGAGTATTTTATCTAATACAGTTTTTAAGTAGATTTGTAGTTTATAAAAATTTACTAATTAAATAATATCATGAATAAACTAAAAATTATCCTATTACTATTTGTAATAACATTAATTGGTTTTATTAATACACAGGCACAACGTGTTGAAAGTGACTCGGATGTGATTGGCAAATGGAACCTCACCATAACTATGGAAGAGGATCAGTTAGAAAAACTCGGAATTTTCAGACATGGTTTAATGGCATCTGATGGTTTCCCCGGATGGCTAGAAATTAAATTATCAGGTTTCTCAACACTTGTAGGATACTATGTTGGCTACGAAGGAAGTGCACGTCCGATTGCCGAAGTTCATTACTCTGCCGATGAACAAAAATATCATTTTACCATTCCTCCTCAGTGGATGGATATAGATGATATCTATTTTGAATTCACTTTAAAAGATAATGTTCTTACCGGATATAAAATGCTCGATGGCAACAAACTAAAATGGACCGGTGTTCGGGCTCCGTCTTTGGAAAGAAAAGAACCGCCGGTGTGGGGAAGTCCAATTAACTTGATCACTGATAACATGGACAAATGGATAATTCCCGAGACCAATAAATTTCAGATTATTGATGATGTAATGGTGAACAAAGAAAAGGGCGGCAACCTGATTACAAATCAAAAATTTAACGATTTCAAACTGAGCGTAGAATTCAGGTACCCTGCAGGAAGTAATAGTGGAATTTATCTTCGTGGACGCTATGAACTCCAGATTGAAGATTCTAAAGGAAGAGCTGATGGTGTAAGTATAGGTGGTATTTATGGATTTATAGCTCCATCAGTTAATGCGGCTAAAAAACCTGGAGAATGGCAAACTTTTGAAGTAACGCTTGTTGGTCGCCATGTAACTGTTGTACATAATGGAATCGAAGTTGTTTCTAACCGCCCTATCCCTGGAATAACAGGTGGTTCGCTTGATAGCAATGAAGGAGAACCGGGACCAATTATGGTTCAGGGAGATCATGGGCCAATTGAATTCCGCAAATTCGTTATTACACCGTCAGTTAATTAAACGTCATCATAAATACTCAGTCATAAAAAGTGGTAAAATACATAACCACTTACAAAATAGGTTGCAACTTCCAACTGTCAGGAGAGCTACACAAAAAAAGAGGTCGAAAATGACCTCTTTTTTTGTGCCCGATTTTCTAAAAACCTTACTGACATTGAGAGCCAGCTGTATCTGGCTGATATATATTTGGTTACAAATTTTATAATACTAAATTCTTCTAACAATACATTCTCTTTATCTTGAAATGATAAATGTTTGATAATTAGAGTTTCGTTCAAGTCTTATTTGGTTTCTTATATCAGTGTGAATGAATAAAAATGGTGAAATTACCACCAAACTGAGTGCCTCTGAATTTCTTTCTTTCTTATTAAATTGGAAATTGGAAATAGGTGAATGATAATTGTGGAATAATATTTGACCTATCTTTCAGGTTTTTTTAGCATTTCTACTATTTATTATGATAAAAATTAATCTGAACATTTAACTTGCAAATCGTTATACAAAATTACATGATATGTTATTCATAGAACCAGTCATTAAGTTGATTCAGATATAAAAATATTTGTTTAAAGAAATGGAAATACATAGATTGTATAAAGAAATCAGAAATAGATGAAACGGTTATTAAATATATTGATTTTCAGTTTTCTACTGTCGATCCATGGTTATTCTCAACAATTTACCTTCACCAATTATTCAATTAACGAAGGTCTTTCGCAGAGTGTTGTAAATTGTATATTTCAGGATTCGAAAGGTTACATTTGGATAGGCACCCAAAATGGTTTAAACCGCTTTAATGGTGAAACTTTTGATGTTTACAGCTATAATCCAATCGACTCAAATTCAATTTCAAACAACTGGATTTATGCAATTACCGAAGACCATGATGGGAATTTATGGGTGGGTACCAAAGGCGGATTAAACAAGTATCTGACAAAGAAAAACTATTTCCAACGAATAGAATATCAAACAGCATTCACGTTTGATGTCACCCAATACATTTATGATGTAGTTTGCATGTCCAATGGAAATATTATCATCAATACTCCGCCTGTTATTTCCATTTACAACCCGGTAGAGAATAGCTTTTCTCATTTTCAAAGCAAACTCGAATATGACGGCGCAGTTAAAGATGTGAAAATTCCGGTACTTGAGGATGATGAGGAAAGAATATGGATAGGCACAACAAATGGATTAACTGCATTTTCGTTTCAAACAAAGGAATTCAGCTATTTTCCATTCATCGACAAAAAAGGTTATATTATTGGTATTGTAAATATTACGGCATTATTTAAAGACAAAAAAGGAATGCTTTGGGTAGGAACCACAATTGGGTTGTTCAATTTTAATTCTGCTTCGAGTCGTTTTGAAGAGTCTGGTTTTAACCTTGCTTCGAGCGAAAAATATCCCTTTGAGAACAGTTGCATTCGGGCGATTCTGGAAGATAAATTTGGGAACCTTATTTTTGGGACCGAAGACAATGGGTTATATGTTATTTCGCAATTTTCCTTAAAAGTTGCTACTATACAAAACTACACCTCTGAAAACAGCGGAATAGTACATAATATTTTACAGTCGCTCATCATCGACAAATCCGAGAATCTTTGGATTGGAACACTGTCGGGAATGAGTATAACTGATTTAAAGAGGAAAAATTTTGAACTTTACAGAAACAGCAATTTGCCAAATTCACTGGATTTATCGGGAAATGTGATTGCTTCAATATATAAAGAAAACGATAGTATTTTGTGGGTGGGAACCTGGGGACAGGGATTAAACCTGCTGAACCGGAACACAAACAAAGTTGAACATTTTTCAACACGACAGACCGGGAATCATAAAATTTCGAATGACTTTATCCATGTGATTTTTAAAGATGGGGATGATCGCATTTGGTTGGGAACACGAAACGGCATCGTCATTTACGACAAACCGGGGAATCGATTTGTTCCATGGGACGAATATTTCAAAGATACTGCATTGCCATCACTTAACAATGTCAGAATATTTATGATTATCCGGGATAAATCATCCAATTACTGGATTGGAACCCAGAACGGGCTTTATAAAATAAACCTTGAAAAATCAACCGTTGAAATTTTTCAAAAAGAGATGGAAGAGGATGATCATCAGTTAAGTGCTAATTTAATCTATTGCTTATTGGAAGATTCAGATGGCCTGATTTGGATTGCAACGGTTAGCGGACTGGATATGTACAATCCGGCAACAAAAAAAATAAAGCATTTCAGAAAAAAGGAAAAAGAATTGAGTGACGATTTAATTATTTCGCTATGTGAGGACAGCAAAGGAATGATATGGATTGGGACCGGCACATATGTGAATATTTATAATAAAGAAGATTCTACTTTCACCTGGTTTACAAATGAACAGGGTTTGCCAAACAATCATATTTATGAAATTGTAAAAGATAAAAATAACGGCATCTGGGTTGCCACAGGAAAAGGATTATGCAAATTTGATGAGAAACAGAACACGTTTCACACTTTTACATTGGAAGACGGTTTACAGAGCCTTGAGTTCAATTTAAGGGCAGCATATCTTTGTGAAGATGGCGAAATGTTGATGGGAGGAATGAATGGTTTTAATTCGTTTTACCCCGACTCCATTTCTAAAAATCCTTACATTCCCAATCTGGTTTTTACCTCTTTCTATAAAACCATTGGTACAAAACGGGAATACGTTAATCTTGAGGAATTGAGTGAAGTTGATGTAAAGTACAACGTACCATCGTTTACCATTGAATTTGCCGCGTTGGAATATACCAATCCGCTAAAAAACAATTATAAGTATCAGATGGAAGGTATTTCCAACGAATGGCTCGACATTGGGAACCGTAAATTTGTTCCGTTTTCAGGTCTGCAGCCGGGCGAATATACTTTTAAGGTGAAAGGTTCAAACAACGATGGAGAATGGAACGACAAGGAAATAAGTATCAAAATTGTAATTCTTCCTCCTTGGTGGAGAAGTATTTATGCATATTTTGCTTATCTGGTTCTCATTGTTCTTTCGGTCGTTGCTTATGTAAAAATGCGTGAGAGAAAATTGATGCATGACAAAAAGGATCTTGAACAGAAAGTTCTCGAACGAACCTTACAAATTGAGAAACAGAACCAGTTAATCGTTTCAAAGAACCAGGAATTAAAAGATTTGATTGGTACAAAAGATAAGCTTTTCTCAATTATTGGTCACGATCTTGGAAACCAGTTTAATATTATTGTTGGCTTTCTGGATGTATTGGTTTCCGATTTTAAAAAACTGGATACCAGCAAAGTAGAATATCATTTAATCAATATTTCCAATACTTCAAAATATGCATACAATTTACTTGAAAATCTGCTTACCTGGGCGAGAATGCAAACTAATTTAATGCAATTTAATCCTGTGGTATTCAATGTTAATGAAAAGATTAAGGAAGCAACAAAATTACACCAAAGTCCTTCTGCTAAAAAGAACATCAAAATTGAAGTTTTTTCGGACGAGGAAATAAATATTTATGCCGATGTAAATATGTTCTCCACCGTGTTTCGGAATTTAGTTGCCAATGCAATAAAATTTACCCACGAAAATGGAAATGTTTTAATTACAGTAAAACAGCTGGATAATTTTTGTGAAATATCGGTGAAAGATGATGGTGTCGGAATATCGGAAGAAGACATCCGTAAAATTTTCAGAATAGACAGTAAACATAAAACACTGGGAACAAAAGGAGAAAAAGGCACCGGTTTGGGGCTGATTCTTTGCAAAGAATTTGTTGAAAAGAACGGGGGCAAAATTGCAGTAAAAAGTGAAGTTGGGCAAGGCAGCAAGTTTACTTTTACCCTGCCAATTAAAAAATAAATGTTGAACTTATTCTTTTTTATAGAAAATTGTATTCAAAATTAGCTTGCAACTTCCAACCTTCAGGGAACCACCAAAAGGTCAATTAGAAATAGTTGAGCTTTTTTTGTTTCTGAAAAACAAGGAGTTTAATCTATTAACTCTGTGGAAAAGTTCTGAATATAAAAGATTGCTTCTTCTGTTCGAACATCCGCATTTGGTTCATCCCATCCGGGTTTTGATGTATCACCACTTTTATATTCTGTAATTTTTCTGTCTAATCTGTATTCTCCGGTTCTAAACTCAATTCGTTCAGGTTGGCCTTCTCCATTAAATTTATTCCCTTCTGAAACAATATCATTATCAATTCCAATGCTGTAATTTGCTGATAATGAGTCAAATTCTACAGACACCTTATGCCATTTTCCCTTAAATAATTTTAATGAATTTTGATTTCTTGCTTTATCATTATTAACCTCGATAATGTTTTCTGAGTTAATTAATATCTTTATCAACCGTTCCCCTTTTTTACTGCAAATGTCAATATAAAAACTTTCCGGATTTGATTCAATAAAGAGATCAAAAGAAATCCGTTGTTTGCTTATATTGCTAAAAACGCGGGTCGCTCGTGCATAGTCGTATGGATCAAAATCTTTCAGCATTAAACATGTATTTGTGCCATCAGGTCCTTTTTCTAATTTTACAGGACACCACTTAGGCGAATAAATATTCCACCCTTTAACCAAACCACCTGTTTCCATTTTATTGAAATCGTCATTTATAGGCCCATCAACCGTTCTTTTAATTGGAACAGGAATTCTTGAAATCCAAATGTCCTCCTTATTTACTGAATAAACCACCCAAAGGTCATCGCCAGGTGGATTTCCATTCCCCTCGGAAATACCTCTTACATACTGAGGGCCCGGACGCTTTTCTATTCCCCAATAGCGTTTTACCGGAACTTCTCCATGCACCACAGCCAAGTGGTTATAATTCAGCCCATCATTGCTTATTGTTACGCAAAGTGGATGCCGGTTGGGGCTGTCTGTTGGATTGTAAACCAATGCGTACTGGTCATTATCTAACTTTTGTCCCCATATCTTTGCTCCACCATAAGTAAGGGTTTCAGCCCTGAAAGGTTTTTTCCAGGTTTTCCCACCATCTTTGGTCCAGGTCATCATTCTGGCTTTAAACAATGCAATAGTTAACGAATCAGAAATAGTATAAAAACAAAATGCTTTTGCTCTTTCATAAGGCATGTAAAATGTAGCAGCATCGTCCGCTTTATAATCTTCCTCCCACCATTGTAAACGCCTTATTTTATCTGACATAAAAGATTCACAGGCAGCAATAAATTCATCATCATCAGATTCTTTGAAAATAGGATAATTAACTTCTCCTTCCCACTTATCGTTTAGCCTTATGAAATAAATTGGCCCCAAGGTAAAATCCTCATACATTTCTCGAACAACCCTTCCAACGCCATCTCCATCATTACCACCATAATGAGCCATTACCAATAATTTTCCATTTGGTGCTAGATAAAATCCCATTCGCTGATGCATGTGGTAATCTCTATGTTCCAGCTTTCCTTCGTCGGTTAACCCGGAAGTAAAATATATGGGGAAAGCTATTTGTGGTTTCTCCCAGTTCATTCCATCTTTCGATTTTGCCAGTAAGGTAATTCCAGGAGAAGAATGTTCACCCACAGGAGTTGAAAGATACTCACAGAAAAAATGACCATTCCAATAAGCCAGCATTGGAGCATGATTATATGTCCAGCCTGTACTTTCGGCTGTCTCAGGATATGAACGGTTAGCCCTTAAAATCTGATAGTTTTGCGTCCCTACAGCTGGTCTCATTTGACCGTCGTGAAAATTGATATTTGCAGTTTTGTCTTTACCGGTATACTGAATAATTATATTTTCATTTTCAGAATTTTGGCTCTGAATTGAAAATCCAAAGCCTAGAAAAAAGTAGATTGTAATTATATACTTCATATAAATTGTTTTGTTGAGAACCATACTATTTACAATACTAAGTTTTGTGGTTTATTCTAATAATTTTTAAAAATAAGAGATTCTTTTTACAATTTAAAATTATTGATATTTATAACTTTATTCAACCGTTGAACTAATGGAAACTCAGCTGAAATATTTGTTTGCTAGCAAATCCAACTGTATGGGGAGCACCGATTGAAAAGGTTGGCGATTTTGATGTCCTTTTTTTATCTCTTTCCTATTAAAAATCCTGTAATCACGAAATAAATTCCGTTCCGGAGGATTGAATATATTTTCATTCAATTGAAATATTTTTTGTGATTCTGCTTGAAAATTGCCAGTTTATGATGATCTTTACTCGTAAACCTGGTAACTAAAATTACTATTGATTTTTTCAAAAATTGATCAATGCAAAAAAATACTTTCATTATGAAAAACATACTTTCATTTTTCTTCTTATTTTTATGTGCAACTATGGCACAGTGCCAACCCGACAACCTGCTTGAAAAAATACAGGTAAGTACAAATGAAAATGGGGAATTGTTGATAAATGTTTCCGAAGAACATATCCAAAAATTTAAAGCTGATGGCTTTTTAAAATATAGTGATTTCGGTGCTAAGGGCGATGGCAAAACCGATGATATAGATGCTATTGCTGCTGCTCATGAAATCGCTAATCAGCATGGCCTTTTGGTGAAAGCTGACGAAGGAGCCACATATTACATTAGCGGAAAGGATCGCACAGCAGTCGTCCAAACCGATACAGATTTCGGTACGGCCACCTTTTTTATTGACGATACAGACGTAGAAAACCGTAACGCATATCTATTCATGGTTAATTCCAGCCTTGAATCTTTCAAACTTGAGGGAATTGCTATCCTTAAGAGGAACCAGGAGAAAATCGAAGTCTCTTTGCCGGGAGCCTGCCTGATTACTGTAACCAACTCCAACGTAAAGCATTATATCCGCTTTGGGCGAAATCAAAACAATGGCTCCTCGCAGACAGATATTTTTATGGTTGACAAAAATGGTAATGTGGATATGGACGCTCCAATTATTTGGGACTTTGAACAGATAACAGATATTACTGCTCTTCCCCTTGATGACAAGACCCTAACAATTACCGGAGGGAAATTTACCACAATTGCCAACAGGGAAGAATCGAAATATACGTATTACAGGCGTGGCTTCGGGATTAGACGCTCCAATGTTCTTATAGATGGGATTGAACATCGCATCACCGGAGAGGGAGATTATGGCGCACCCTATGGTGGCTTCATCAATGTAAGTGACTGTGCTAACCTGAAAGTCCGGAATACAATACTAACAGGACATAAAACGTACAGTACCATTGGTTCAGCAGGACTTACGGTCTCCATGGGTACTTATGACATTTCCCTCGGGCGTAGCCTAAACATTTCATTTGTGAATTGTAGCCAGACAAATGACATCAATGACCGAACCTATTGGGGAATCATGGGCACCAATTATTGCAAAAATATTATTTTAGACAATTGCACTTTTTCGCGGTTCGATGCCCACAAGGGAGTTGCCAATGCAACTGTCCGCAATTCAACCCTGGGACACATGGGAATCAACGCTATCGGTAGTGGCCTTTTTACAGTAGAAAATACAACCATCCGTGGAAGTCGCCTCATCAACCTGCGTTCAGATTACGGCAGTACATGGCAAGGAGAATTTGTCATCCGCAACTGTGTTTTCGTACCGGCAAATGGCAAACCAACCAGTGCCAGTCTTATCAGTGGAGCCTATTCAGGGCAGCATGATTTTGGATACACCTGTTTTATGCCTGAGCGAATAATCATTGAAAACCTTCATATTGATGACTCCAATCATCCAGAGGATTATAAGGGACCAGCCATTTTTGGAAATTTCAATCGACAAATGACCGACGATTTCTATGTGGAAAAGTTTCCTTATGTTAAAACAAAGGAAGTTATTCTCAGGAATGTTACCACTGCAAGCGGTAAGGATTTGAGACTCAGCGACAATCCGTACATGTTTAAGGATGTGAAAGTAATCAACGATTAATGGGCACTGCAAGGCGAGCCACTTTTAGCGCGAAATGTACCTCACCTGGCAGTGATCGGAATGAATGAATCTTATTCTGCACAATAGTAAAGATTTGGTTTTGTATCCTTCTGACGCACAATTGTAAAAAGTTATACCTTCCAATTGCAAGAGGTGCAAATCACATCTCAAAAAGATTAGAAAAACTTGAAATCATTAAGTTTCAGGCTTTTTTGTTTTAGGGAATATTGTAATTCACTAAAATTTCTTGTACATATGTACCTTTATCGAAACCTTTTTCTAAAAATCTCTATAACCGCTGTAATTTGCTGTATATATTATAGTTAACTGCATATTTTCAACTCTCATTTCAACTCAATCTTATATAGTTTTGATCTGAAAATTGCATATTAATTACTAATAAGATCCTAAATATTCGTTTCAATTTTAATACATTTACCAAGCATAATAACCAAAACCAGAATCTATGAAACGATACAGCAATTATGTAAAGTCAACATTTTTCATCTTTTTTTTAGCTGCCTTTACCCTTTCGGCACAAGAATATTCAAAATGCAAATCATGGAAAGAAATATATGAAAGTGATGGTTTTAGGTATGTTAAAATGACTCGTATTTCAGACCCGGGTACTAAACAGAACCCACAATTCACCGGTTTTTGGTTTTATGATGAGCAACAATTCGACGAATCAGGAAGATATGCTTTGGGAATGACAGTTTATTTTCAGGATAGAGAAGTAGTGAAAAATGATAGAGGAGATATTGGCTATTTTGATTTACAAAACAACAATAAATGGACAAAAATAGGCGAAACTACTGCATGGAATTGGCAACAGGGTTGTCGGCTACAATGGCGACCAAACTCTGAGGAGATATTATGGAATGACAGAAGTGAAGATGGTACCCAATTCATTTGTAAAGCTTTTAATTTTGAGACGGGCAAAACTCGTATTTTACCCCGCCCAATTTACGATGTGACAAAGGATGGTCGATTTGCACTTACGCACGATTTTACCAGAATGGAACATGCAGGAACTAAATATGTAGGAATCCAACATGCTTATCCTGAACGTTATGCACCTCCCGAAACAGGCATAGAAAAAATGGATATGGAAACCGGCGAGGTTGAATTTATTACAAGCCTTGCAACCATTGCCGAAAATGCTTTTCCTAAAGGTTATACCGGTAAAACTAATTTATATATTTTTCGTGAAGGTTGGAATCCTTCAGGCAGCCGATTTATTACCTTTTTAAGAAATATGGACAGTCCTCGTCATGTTTCAGCCTGGTCGGTATCTGCCGACGGGAAAGATATTAGGTATTTTTTTAACAACCCGAGTCACCATGTTTGGCAAGATGATATTACAATATTTGAAGGAAGATATTTTTCATTGATTAAAGATGATGAGTCTGGTGAAATATCGGAAGTTATCGCAGATGTTGACACCAATGTTGACCCAACAATTTTGCCACCTCCTTACAACGATTGGATATTATGCGACACTTATGTAATTAAGGAATATCAGTACATGTTTCTATACCATAGACCCACAAAAACATTTGTACCACTCGCAAAATTGAAATCTACCGGTAAACATAAAACAGGGATTTTTCGTGCCGACCTACATGTGCGATGTAGCAGAGATGGAAAAATAATTTCTTTTGATTCAAATTACGAGGGATTGGGAAGACAATTATATACTGCAAACATAAGTTACATTTTAGATAATCCACCAAAATAAAACTGATTTGGGAAGTACTCTTTGATGTAGATACTGTCATTTTAAGGGTAAATACAACTCGGTTGCTCACCTTAATGATGGAAAAGGAAAATCTGGAAATGTTAGGTTTGACAGTATGGTAAGTTGAGCCTTGTTATGAAATAATTGGGCATTAATTCACACCGAACTTTCAAAAATATGGTTGCAACTTCCAACTGTCAGGGAAACCAGATAGGACAAGAGATTATTCTTGTTCATTAAGTTTTTTACTTTATAGGTGTTTGAGAAAATCTGCAGACTCATTTCGTTCTCCTTTTTTGTGCCATTTTTGTCATTTCTTTTAATCCAAAGCAAACCTCGCTAAAAACTTTTTTTCAATTTAGCAATAATCACAAAGAATTCTTATACTAATTTCCAATTCTGCACAAATATATTAGTTTTGCGTGGCGACCTATTCTTACATTAAACCAGTAGAGTTAATATGAGTATAAAAAATATATTACCTGTAAAATCAATTCTTTTTATCCTGTTGTTTCAGTTTAGCTATATTATTCCGGCTTTAAGTTGTTCTACACCGGTTTTCCGTTACGCGCTAGAAAGGTGGCCGGCATTTCTTTATACAGTAGAAGTTATTCATAATGGTAATCTGAACGATGAACAAAACCAGTCAATTAAATTATTAAAGGAAAAATCAACAGGAAATATCAGTACAAACATGAGAGTTGTAGAGACTACCACGACTGAGAAACACAATATTCCTGATGACAAATTACCAATTATTCGACTTTTTTATCCGATGGAAAGTAATAATCCAGGTGTACTTTGGGAAGGGGAACTAACAAAAGAAAATGTAAATAAAATAATCGATTCGCCTGCTCGCCGTGAGATTGTAAGAAGGATTCAAAAAGGTGATGCGGTTGCCTGGGTTTTGGTAGAAAGCGCAGACGCTTATCAGAACGATTTAGCCTCAAAAGTTTTAAATGATGAACTAAAAGTACTTTCTAAAGAATTAAAACTTTCATCAACCGCTACCAATGCTAACGGCGAACCGCTTGAAATTGACATCGTAAAAAAGGGAGTTCATTTTTCAATGTTAAAAGTATCGAGAAGCGATCCGGCTGAAGAAATTTTTATCAAAATGTTGTTGGGAACAGAACCCGATTTGCCTTTTATTAAAGCACCAATCGCATTTCCCGTTTTCGGGCGGGGGCGCGTTTTGTATGCCCTGGTTGGTAGAGGGATTAAAGAAAAACTCATAGAAGAAACATGCAACTCAGTTATCGGCTGGTGTTCGTGTACCATTAAAGAAGATAATCCGGGATCCGATCTGCTCTTCAGTGCCGATTGGGAAAAAGCTATTGGCGATTCCTCATGGATTCAGGCTGAAGAAATTCCAGAGATTTCAGGGTTCTCAGAATTTATAATTCCTGAAAAAGAGATAGTTGCAGAAAGTCCTGTTGAAAATGAATTAATCAGGGAAGAAATTGATACTAAATCAGAGGAATCCGAAGAAGAAACTATTGAGCCAACAATTGAAAAAGTCACGGAAAATGAATTCCCAAATCAGGTTGAGGAAAATAAAAAGATTAAAGAAATTGAATTGGCGGAGACTCAAAATGAAACTCTTTTAAAGACTACCGAAACCGATAAAACCACTTTCAGTAATCTTACCCGAAATATTCTACTGGTTTTTCTTTTCCTGATTATTCTAATACCAATTCTGTCGTTTCTGTTAAAACGAAAAGCAAATAAATGAACATCAATAAACTGGTATTAAAAGAAATCGTTCGCCGAAAACTAAACTTTTTTTTAGGATTAATTTCGGTGGTATTTGCAGTTACAACGGTAACAGGTGCACTTACCATGTTGAAAATTCACGATTTGAAAACAGGTGAAATTATCGCACAAAAAGAATTGGAAACAAGCGAACGGATGATAATTCTTGAAGATGATTATCGGAAGATTATGAAAAACCTTGGATTTAATCTGCTGATTCTTCCAAAAGACCAGAACCTAAATGATTTGTACGCCGATGACTTTGCCTCTAAATATATGCCCGAAAGTTTTGTTGATAGTCTTGCCGCTTCGCCAAGTATGCTTATTCGTCATTTGCTGCCCAGCCTTCAACAAAAAATTGAATGGCCTGAAAAACGTCGTACTATTATTTTGACTGGAGTTAGAGGGGAAGTCCCGTTTTTACACAAAGACCCCAAAGAGCCAATGATGGTAGCAGTACCAAAAGGAACAATGATAGTGGGTTACGAGTTGCACAACAGTTTGGATATAAAAACAGGCGACGAATTAAAATTAATGGGCCGAACTTTTAAAATCGAAAAATGCAACGAGGCACGCGGAAATAAAGACGATATTACTATCTGGATTGACTTGCAGGAAGCCCAAGAACTCTTGCAAAAAGAAGAAGAAATTAATGCCATATTAGCACTTAAATGTCACTGTTCAGGCAGTGATCTTGCCAGTGTTCGAGATGAAGTTTACAGTGTGTTGCCCGGCACACAGGTTATTGAAAAAGGAACCAGTGTACTTGCCCGTGCCGAAGCGAGAGACCGTGCAGCAAAAGAAGCACAAGATGCTATTTTGTCTGAAAAAATACATCGTAACAATCTTCGAAAAGAGCGTGAGAATTTTGCATCAATACTTGTGCCTTTGGTACTTTTAACAAGCACGCTTTGGATTGCGTTTTTATTCATAATAAATGTAAGAAGCAGAAAAAGTGAAATAGGAATATTAAGAGCAGTTGGAGTTAAAGAAATTTCAATTATGAAACTGTTCCTTTACAAAGCATTGTTAATAGGTTTATCGGGTGCATTTATCGGATATTTTCTGGGATTTGGAATTGGCAGTATTTGGGGCGGATTATTTTCTGTTAGTTTTTTTAGTGTTTCCCAGTTTGCTCTGACATTGCTGTTTGCACCACTGCTTGCTTTGTTGGCGGCTTATATTCCTGCAACAATTGCAGCTCGCCAAGACCCGGCAGAAATACTTAGAGAAGATTAATAGATTTTAAATATTTTAGAATAGAAAACAGGGCACGAAAATTTGACATTTATAGATGCTACAATTAGAGAACATTACTAAAAAATACACCAAAGAAAATCAAACTATTCTTGCATTAAACGGTGTAACGTTAAAAGCCAGTGAAGGAGAATTTGTTGTTGTAAGTGGTGCCAGCGGAAGCGGGAAAACAACACTACTTCTTGCAGCCGGAGGTTTATTGAAACCAAGCTCCGGGAAAATTCAAATAAACAGTACGGATATTTATAATTTGACACAGGAAGAAAGGTCGGTTTTCAGAGCAAATAATATTGGATTTGTTTTTCAGCAATACCATCTAATTCCATACTTAACAATTATTGAAAATGTTAAAGTCCCGATGCTGGCAAATAAATCGAATATTTCGGACAAGGAAGTAATAGAACTTATTGATTCTTTGGGATTAAAAGACCGATTACATCACATTCCAGCCGAATTAAGTGCTGGAGAAAAACAACGTACAGCTTTAGCAAGAGCTTTGCTTTTCAAACCTAAAATTCTTCTGGCCGATGAAATTACGGGCAACCTCGACCCAGAAAATATTGAAATTGTAATGAATCGTCTGGCTGATTTTAAAAACTCCGGTGGAACAATTTTACTTGTTACTCACGACAAAGAGGTTAGCAAAAAAGCAGATAGAATTGTTTATCTTGAAAAGGGGGAAATTTTGAGAAGTTAATTATTAAATGATAACAAGCCTGCCGAATAACAGGCGAAATCGAATTCTTTCAGCCATAAAATATAACATTAATTACTATTTTAGCAAACGAATCAACTAAAGACCATCAATAATGAAAAATTCCATTTTTAAAGGACTTTTTATTTTAACATTTTTAATTTCTGTTACCGCAATTTCAGCGCAAGACTGGCCAATGTGGCGTTACGATGCAGGAAGAACTTCTTCGAGTCCGGCAGAACTTCCTGATAATTTACATTTGCAATGGACAAGGCATTACTCTCCCAGAGAAATGGTTTGGGACGATCCCTTAAACCACGATTTGATGCAGTTTGACAAAGTATTTGAACCAATTGCTGTAGGCAATACTTTATATATCGGGTTCAACGATCAGGATAAAGTGGTTGCAATTAACAGCACCACCGGGAATGAGATTTGGTCCTTTTATGCAGATGGACCAGTTCGATTGCCTCTTTCGTACGATAACAACAACATTTATTTTACCAGCGACGATGGTTATTTGTATTGCCTGTCTGCCGAAAAAGGGGATTTAAACTGGAAATTTAGGGGTGGTCCAGCCGACAGAAAATTATTAGGAAACAAGCGTCTTATTTCTACCTGGCCAGCACGTGGTGGCGTGGTTGTTGATGATGGTGTTGCCTATTTCGCAGCAAGTATTTGGCCTTCGATGGGAACATTTATTTATGCAATTGATGCAAAAAATGGTGAAATTATTTGGAAAAATGATGGTACCAGTTCCGATTACATTTTACAACCTCATGGTGGAGCAATGGCTTTTGCCGGAATTGCCCCGCAGGGTCCAATGACATTGAATAACGATTATTTATTTATCGCAGGTGGACGTTCAGTTCCCGGATGTTTCGATCGCAAAACTGGTGAATTAATCTATTATCATATTAACGCTTATAATAAAAGTGGAGGAGCATTTGTTTGTGCAAAAGGTGATTATTTTGTAAATCATCATCGCGACAGAAATACTTTTTTATATGAAAGTGAAAGTGGGAAAAGGGTCTCACAAATATTGGAGAAATACCCTGTTTTAGATGACGAAGTTTTTTATTTTTCTGGCGAATCGGTTGTTGCAAGAGATCCAAAAAATCCCGGTGAAATTTTATGGTCGCTACCGGTTGACGCTTCAGGGGATTTAATTCAAGCCGGTTCTCATTTATTTGCGGGAGGTAAAAATAGTATTTCTGCTGTTCAGCTTAATAAAAATGCCGAACCAACGGTTTTATGGAAAAAAGAAGTTGATGGAAATATTGGACGGTTAATTGCTGCCAACGGTAAAATCTTCGCGGTTACACTCGATGGAAAAATCATGGCCTTAGGTGCTACAGCTCCAAACGAAGTTGCAGACATTCTTCCAACTTCAAACAAAATAAAGATTTCAAATTCAATATATGAAAAGGCAGAAAAGATCCTGAATGAAACAAAAGTAAAAGATGGTTACGCGCTTTATATTGGAGTTAATAACCCGAAACTTCTTGCTGCAATTGCCGAAAAATCAAATCTTACAATTGTTGCTGTCGATTCTGATGTTTCAAAAATTGATAAACTAAGAAAAGATTTTGATGAAATGGGTTTCACGGCCAGTAGAGTAGCCTTTTTGCAAAACACTCCTGAAAATATGGATTTTGCACCCTATTTTTCTTCATTAACTATTATAGAAGACATCGACAATTATAGTTCTGAATCAGCAAAAACCTTACTTAAAAAGGTTTATGCTTCAACCCGGCCTTTTGGAGGAAAAATATGGATTGGTGGCAATAATTCGGGACTTGCCAATATTTTAAATTTTGCGAAAGAAAGCTCTTTCGATGGATTAACGGTTACAAACAGTAGCTCTGAAAAGGTTTTACTCGCGTTTGAAGGTGCACCGGAAGGTTCAGCAAACTGGACGCATTTATACGGCGATATTGCAAACACCGTTAAATCAGACGACGATCTTGTTAAGCTCCCACTTGGTGTTCTTTGGTTTGGAGGAAATTCGAATATGGATGTACTTCCACGACACGGACACGGACCACCGGAACAAATTATCGATGGAAAACTAATTATTCAGGGAAATAATAGTCTCAGTGCAAGGGATGTTTATACAGGCAGAGTCCTCTGGAAAAAAGAGTTTGAAACACTCAATAACTATGGTGTTTTCTTCAATGAATCGTATGTAGATGATCCTCTGAATCCAGCATATAATCAGGAACATCTTCCGGGAACAAACACAAGGGGGACAAATTATATTGTAACAAACGATTTAGTTTATGTTGCGCAAGGTATTGCTTGCCAGGTATTGGATATTGAAACCGGAGAGAAAATAAAAACCATGTGGATGCCGGACAGGGCACAGTGTGCGTATCTGGGAGTTTCAGAAAATAACCTGATAACGGGTGGAAATTTTGCAAGGTTTTCAACCCAAATCCGGAAGAACCTAAAATCGAAAGAAGATATTGACACATTTATTGAGCTTATTGAAGCTAATAATACCCGTTCCGGAGGAATGTATGAATACGGGCTGAGTGCAAGTTCTGACCTCGTAGTTGCAGACCGACACGATTTAAAAGTGAAGTGGAAATCAACTTCAAATTACGGATTTATTCACAATGCAATTACTGCAAGCGACGATGTGGTTTATGTACTCGACAAATTGCCTGCTGCAATGTTGAGTTTGCTTTCGCGACGTGGAATTGAGTTGGAAGGTGATTACTCGTTAACCGCTTTAAATGTTGAAACCGGAGATACAATCTGGCAAAATAAAACCAACGTTTTTGGTAGCTGGTTGAGTTACAGTAAAGAGCATGATATTGTACTTCAGGCAACCCGCCCGTCGCGCGATATGGTAAAAGGTGAGTTTGGCGAAAGAATGATTGCTCACCGCGCATCGGATGGTACAATTATTTGGGACAAAGAAATAGAATATGGTAATCCACCAATAATCCATGGCGAAAGAATAATTGTTGAAAATCATGCCTACGATCTGAAAACCGGAAATATTATCAATCGGGTTGACCCAATAACCGGCGAGGAAATTGTTTGGGAATATACCAGAACCTACGGCTGTAATTATATTATCGGTAGCGAAAACCTACTTTCATTTCGTTCGGGTGCGGCAGGTTTCTACGACCTTGAAACAAACGGAGGTACTGGAAATCTTGGAGGTTTCAAATCGGGTTGTACGGCAAATCTCATCGCTGCCAACGGGGTGCTAAATGCGCCTGATTATACACGTACTTGCGCCTGTTCTTATCAGAATCAGACTTCACTTTCATTTATTCACATGCCGCGTTTAGAATATTGGACTAACAATGAATTTGACTGGAGTGGTAAACCTGTTCAGCAGTTGGGAATTAATTTTGGCGCGCCTGGAGACAGGGTTGCAGAGAACAGTACTTTGTGGCTCGATTATCCAAGTGTTGGCGGTAAAAGCCCCGATGTACCGGTAGATATCAAATTTGTTACTTCCGATACAACTTTAATTGGGCAACATAAAACTCTGAGTAACGATGCGAACGAAAATAAAATAGGCTACATCAGAACAAATTCATTTAATATTGAAACTGAAAACCACTCTTATGTTGCGGCTTCTGCAATAAACGGAGTTCAGGAAATTGAAGTAACAATCTCGAATGAGGAAAAGCCAAATATGTCTTATACGGTAAAATTATATTTTGCTGAAATTGAAAATACAAAAGCAGAAAGCCGGGAATTTAATGTTGATATTCAGGGGGAAACTGTTTTGGAAGAGTTCAATATTACAAAAGAAGCAGGCGGACAGAATAAATTAATAACCAAAACTTTTGAAGGAATTAAAATTGCCGACAAGCTAAATATCAAACTCAACTCTTCAAATAATGAGACATTACCGCTACTAAGTGGTCTTGAAATTTTAATGGAAAATAAAGAGGAATTTTCGGAGGTTTTAAAGTAGTTTAACGGGCTTCTTATTTTATTCTTTTGAAATGTTTTACACCGCGGCTTTAGCCCGGTGGTAAGTTAATTGAATTGTAATTTGGCTTTAGCCATTAATTCTTTCAATTCAAAAAAACCGGGCTTAGTTCCTTAATAGCTAAAGCCATTTATGCTTATTATATCCCATCAAGCTAAACAGGCTGTGTGAAAAAGGGATTATCCTTTTGCCGTTGGATTTATCCAACGGTTATTGAATTGAGAAAGAGAATTGGACTTTAGTCCTGAATATAAGACAGTTGGACTAAAGTCCAGCAGTTTGTGTAATCGCAAAATCCGTCCCATAAATGGGACGGTAAAGGATAAAAAGACTGTTTTCACACAGTCTGTAAAGCACGGTTTAATAATAAAATACGGTTATCCCCAACACTTTGATTTTAATATCGCTTCTTTAGTTTTTATTACTTTTGCGCACTTTAAAAAAAGTGAAGATTTGTGCTGAAATAAATTAATCAAGAAGTCAATTTATAATTATTATGTGGTCATCAAAAACAGTTAGAATAAAACAGTTACTATTTTTTTTAGCATTTTTCTTATTCACCGTAAATCTTTACGCACAATCGGCCGGGTCTTTTAAAGGTCAGATTATTAATTCAGAAACAAACGAATTTATTGGAAATGCTAATATTGTTGTTGAAGGAACAAATATTGGGACTATTTCTGATCGCGAAGGGAATTTTGAAATTAAAAACCTGTCACCCGGGCAATACCAGATTTTGATTTCGGTGGTTGGTTTCAATACAAAGAAATTATCAATACAATTGCCACAAAAAGCCACAGAAATATTTCAAGTGAAGTTAGAACCCGCTAATAAAGAGTTGGGAGATGTGGATGTAGTCGGGCATCAATTTCTGATTTCAAAAGATACTTCCATTGTTCGGGAACCACTTTCGGTAGCCACGGCAATATCAAGAATAAGTACCGTGGAAATGGAAACGCAGGGAGCCGTTACATTGATTGATGCGATGCAATATATTCCGGGATCCTGGACTGAAACCCGTGGAAGAAAAGTAAAACAATTTTTCTCGGTGAGAGGACAGAAATATCCTTATCCCGAATATTCTATCGACGGAGTGTGGCAGAGGGAGTTTGAAGAAACCGGCTATTTTATGTCAACTTTAAATATCGAGTCAATCGAAATTGTACGATCAAGCGCAGCATTGGTAAAAGGACTCTCAGGAATTTCAGGAATTATAGATGTAAAAACTATAAAACCTAAAGGAAAAACTACTTCCGCTGGAATAAAATACGGTTCTTTGAATACGTTCTCAGCCAATGCACAGCATGGTAACAAAGTGAATAACATCCGATACAATGTTTCAACATCATATTTTGGAACCAACGGCCCGGAAAACAGGAATGGCAACGAAAGGATAGGAAATCTGAATGGTTTGTTTGATTGGCAAATAAATGACAAACTGCAACTTTCGGCAAATACAATGTTAATTTATGGTAATCGCGAAATAGTAACACCAATAGAACCTGCCGATTCGAAACTAATGAATTGGAAAGAGAAATACGATCCGATTCAAACGGTGGTTTCTTCAGTGAAATTAAACTACCGTGGTTCCGATAAATCAGAAACCGAACTGCAAACAAATTTTGCATACCGAAATCCGGAATATTCGATTTATACGATAAGTAAAGATTCATACAACAACTACAGCGAAAAAGATTACGAGTACAGTTTGAACCTTTTGCACAGTCGTCTTTTATCATCAAATAATACATTACGTTTTGGTGGTTTGTACAGCCATTGGGTTGCACCCGAAGGAAAGCGTTTCTATTTTGGCAAAAAGGCCGATGTTCATACTTTTTCGGCGGTGGTTGCCGACGAGCACAAAGCCGGACGATTTGTTTTCGATGCCGGACTTCGATTGATTAGTGATTACATAAAAGAGTGGGGAGCTTTTGGAATTGAAGGAATCGGTTCGAAATTTGCCGGAGTTCAAGCCATTAAAAATGAAACTGCTCCGCTTGTGTGGCAATCTGTTGTTGGTGCATCATACCTGCATTCACAATCTTCGTCTTTTCATGGACACTTAGCCGGTGGTAATATTGCGGCTCGAAAAGGAAGTCTTACCGCTGAAGGAACTACACCCGAAAATGAAATGCGTTTTCAATACGATGCAGGATTTAAGAAAGTTTCTGCTGCTGGTGACGAGTTAACATTTAGTCTGTTTTATGTTGACCGTAAAAATGCCATTACATACAGCGGAGAAACAATCGGTGACAATCAAGGCAACTTAATGGAACTGTACGAAAACAGAGATAAACATAATTTGGGTGTTGAAATTGATGCAAAAAAAATGCTGCCGGTTTTGAATCTTTCCTTATTTGCCAATTTTACTTTCATGAAAAGTGAAATGAGAGTTAATGGTGAAATGGAAAAAGATACCGAAACGCCTGAAATTATTTCGAATGCCGGGATAATGTATGATTACAAATCTTTCGATATTAACGTTTTTGCCAATTATACCGGAGCTTACGAAAACGACCGTTTTGTGGATAAAACCTGGGTAGCCGAAAATGGCAAATTTCCTCTTGGCAATTTCCTTTCTTTAAACCTGACCACAGGTTATACATTTGGTAAATCAAAAAACACAAGAGTTTATATCGAAGCAAAAAATCTCACCGATGTAAAATATTATACTGTTGCAGGCTATCCCGATAATGGAAGGATGATTTTTATGGGTGTGAAGATGAAATTTTAGTTGGAAAGGACTCCGATTGGTTCAGTTAAATGAAATTTTGACAGATATCATTTTTATTACATTCATAAAAACACTTTTTTGAGTATCTTGCTTCTCTTATGTGGTTAATCATTTTATTGTTTTTATCGATTGTTTTCATAATCATTTCTACTTCAATTTTAAAATGGCATCCTTTTCTATCACTGATAATTGTTGCCTTTGGTTTTGGAATTTTCTCGGGAACCATGTCAATGAATGAAGTTGTGGAAGCCGTTAATTCCGGGTTTGGCAATACAATTGGATATATTGGCATTGTAATTCTGGCCGGCTCCATCATCGGGAAATTTCTTGAAATGTCGGGCGGTGCACTTAAGCTGGCTACCGGTGCACTTAAATTGATCGGGGAAAAAAATATCCCGTTTGCCATGAGTATTGTTGGCTATACTATTAGCATTCCTGTTTTGTGATTCTGCATTTATTGTA
>Ga0233447_1001088_pt1 | contig 24678 bp, 24 predicted proteins | sample SI_124_October20_3_FD_183014 | JGI IMG/M metagenome (GOLD analysis project Ga0233447, IMG submission 183014) | Seawater microbial communities from Saanich Inlet, British Columbia, Canada - SI_124_October2016_135_MG | ecosystem: Environmental > Aquatic > Marine > Inlet | place: Canada: British...
TTAATTTGGTTGCACCATAAAGATTAGTAGGGCTACTGGCTTTATCAGTAGACAGTGCGACAATCTTTTTTACGCCTTTATCAATACAAGCATCGATCAAATTCATAGCACCAAATACATTAGTCTTTACACATTCAAATGTGTCATATTCGGCAGTAGGAACAATTTTAGTGGCTGCAGCATGTACCACATAATCAATATCATCAAGTGCTCGAAACAATCTATCTTTATCACGCACATCCCCAATCAAGAAACGCACTCTTGGGTCGTTTTTAAATAATTTTGCCATTTCCCATTGTTTCATTTCATCTCTAGAGAATACAACTATTTTCTTTGGGTTGTATTTTTCCAATGTCATTGGGATAAAGGCATGGCCAAAAGAGCCCGTCCCACCGGTAATAAGTATTGATTTATTTGTTAGCATATTGAATAATAATAGTAAATGTAATTTTCTTTTTTGTAGAGTAAAACTCTAAGTGTGGTAATAATACCTTACTCTGCTTACTATTTTGCTCTGAACAAATATTATGTGCTAGTAATTAATTCTAGAAGAATTTGTATGGATGCATATCTTGTTTACCAGTATTAAGAGTTAATCATTTCGTCATATGTTCCTACATCCACTGAGCCATTATTGTTTATTCTTATTATCCTATCACAATTTTTTAAGGTAGATAATCGATGTGCAATGATTAAAACTGTTAAATCTCTTTTCAGTTCGCTTACCTCTTTCATTACTGCACGCTCTGTATTATTATCCAGAGCACTTGTCGCTTCATCAAAAACCAGTATGTCTGTTTGCTTATAAAGCGCTCTGGCGATTCCTATTCTTTGACGCTGACCTCCAGAAAGTCGAACGCCTTGTTCACCTACAATGGCTTGGTAGCCATCTTTACTCTCGCCTATTAATTCATCAATTTTTGCTTGCTTTATAGATTTTTCCACTCGTTTTTTATTAATTTCATCTTTAGGAATTCCAAAAGCAATATTCTCTTCTATAGTACTATCAGATAAATAAATGCTTTGTGGAACGTGTGCTATATGCTTTTGCCATACTTGCCTATTTGTTACTGTTATGGCATTATTATCGACAACAATCTCCCCTTTTGTTGGTTGAACTAAGCCCATAATAACATCTAATAGTGTGCTTTTCCCACTTCCGGTGGCACCTATAAAGCCAATACGCATGCCTCTGGTTATTTTTAAATTAATATTTTTCAACACCCAAGGAGTATTTTTTGAATATCTAAAGCTTATGTTATTTAAAACAATCTCCTTTTTAAAAGGAATCTCTATTAATCGATTTTGAGTAGCATGAATAGGCAGGGGCTGGTTTAAAAGATCTAATACATCTTGAATAGATGATTCTGATGCTCGTATTGAGCTATACGAACTGTATGCTTGTTGCAATGCCGGAAGCAGTCTCTGAGCTCCAAGTGCTAACGCTCCTAATATCGGAATTGCAGTTATCATGCCATCCTGCTGCTGAGTCATAAAATACGCAAGAATGGCGATTAAACTCATTCCTATGGACTCCATTGCGAACTTAGGACTACCAGCAATAAATAGGTTGCTTCCTGACGCTTGTCGCATAGGCAGGTCTGCATTACGATAAAGAGTGCAATAAAACTCTTGACTGCCATCTATCAGCACATCTCGGATTCCACCAAGACCCTCTTGTAAAGATTTTATCATTTGATTTGATTGATTAGCTATAACCTGACTATTCTGCCTAAGTTTTGCCTTAGTGTATTTGATCACAATCCAATAAAGCGCACCAAACCCTGTAAATGCAATAAATGCGACTTGCATATCAATAATAAACAACGCACTCATAATCCCCACAAGTATGATCATCGAGCTTATTAGAGTAAGGACTGGGGTAAGCGCCCCTTTGATCACTGTATTTGTTTTTGTTATTATGCCATTAATAACCTCACTACTATTCCTCTTTACATGAATTGAATACTCTTGGTACAATGTACGGCGGTAGATATTTATACTAATATCTGCACCTGTTGCATATGACAACCTAGTTGTTACATATAAAAGGGTTAACCTTATCACACCTGCAAGAATGGTTGCGGCTATAAATGCAGCAGTTAAAGGTAATATCAACTGGTCTGGTTTGGTTATATTCAAAAGCTGTATTGGATATTGCATAAGTGAATGCTGGTAAATTTGCTCTGGAGAAGTAAGAGCGCCCAAGAAGGGAAGTACCAAGCCAACGCTAATAACCTCTGCTATGGTTGCAACAAACATTAGAGCGAGCAACATATAGAATTGCTTTTGTCGTAATTTTGACAAATGGTGCCACAGACTTATTATTTGTTTCATAATGTATTTTTTCTATTATTAATATAGTTTTGCAACATGCATAAAAAATATAACAGCATGCTTTTTAAGCAATTAAATTACTCTTATTCTTTTTACTCTCTCTAGCGTAATTGGAGCATGCAAATCTTCAACCGTATCTACTTCAACCCAGTCTTCATCAATCTGAACCGAAGCTACTTTGCCGCCAATATTAACTATAGATTGCAGTAAATCAGTCATATACGAGTTTTCAACTTCTTTTCCTAATAATTTTCCACTTTCAAGTGCACTATGAAATGCTGACTTTATTTGCCTTACCCCTTCAGAAGAAAATTTCATTAATCCCATATATTGACCTTCTATTTCTTCAAGTGAACTTGGCTTTTGTCCAATCTCGCTAATTGTTCCATCTTTTCGTAATTTTAATGTTTCCGCGTCATCTAATGGGTTTTCATTTCTCTCTCTCCAATAGCCTTCCCACTTCATATCAATAGTCACTGCAATATCCGCCTTAGACTTTATTAGAGCTTTCAATATATTTTTAGAATAAACTATATCTCCATAGCTCACAATAATATCACCCTCTAGCTCTTCTTCTGCTGAAAATAAAGTCCAAACCATATTTGTTTCAAAATACCTGTCATTCACTTTAAGTTTTATATCACCCCTTTTCAGCATCTCCGACTTATAACCACCAATTATTACTATGTCGCCTATTCCTTCAGATTTTAGGACTTCTAATTGCCTATCAATTAGACTAACACCATCAATCTCTACCATGCATTTTGGGCGATCTAACGTGTATGGGCGTAATCTCGTTCCCTCTCCAGCAGCCAATATAACAACCTTTAGATTTTTATTTACCATTATTTATCAACCTCTTAAATCTTTCTAAGTGACTTATTACAAGCCTACCTTCTCGTTCTGGGTGCCACATCCAAGCTTCCCATGGCAACTCTCTATGTCTAATTGCTTCTATATTTCCATCATCAGATTTAGCCAATACACTAAACACATCTGGGCAGCCTTCTAAAGCATAATTGTGATAACTATTTACTGATTCCACTGCCTTTATTGTACTAACTTTATCGTATTGTAATTTATGGCGAGTATTTACATGTCCAGACACCTTAATTAATTTTCCGCCAACATGTAATCCCATCATTTGCATTCCCCTACAAATCCCCAATACTGGTTTATTATGCTTTTCCGCCCACTTAAGTAAAAAAATTTCTGTCACATCTCTTTGAATAGCCGTTCCAATATCATTACCCCCCGATAATAATAATGCATTAATATTTAATAAATTTAACCACTGTTCTAATAATGGATGACCGCCAGATTCTGATGATACATTGACCAAATTATTTGGAATTGGAACAGGAATAAAGCCTGCATCAATAACCCACTCAACTAGCCTTTGATCTACTGAATCTCTCCATTCATTATAAGCGTTAACCTTGTCAATACGCTGAGTAATCCCAATCAATATGCTCACTATACTTTATCCAATATTTGAACTATCATCTCATCAGTAGTATATTTTTTCTTGCTATAATCAAACAATAAATCTGGAGACTTTGGCTCGTCAACATCTATATCCAAGCCGAATACGTGTCTTAATTTGCCAGAATCATAACTATGATAAATTCCTTTGGAGTCACGATTTCGCAATTCAGCAATAGGTACCTTTAAATAAATCTCAAAATAATTTGGCAAGTTCTCTCTATTCCACTTATACACTTCAGAAAACATTGAAATAGTAGCTATCACAACGGTTATGTTTTGTTCAGAAAGAATACGGCAAAGATGCGCATATCTCATCGCAAGCAAAAAGCGTACGTCTTTATTATAATTTTTTTTAGTATAAGCATCCGCACCAAAAACTTCTCGCAATTGGTCGCCATCAAGATAAACAACTGCACTCCCTTTATCTTTAAGCGTATTGCTTATCTTTATACCTAATGTTGTCTTTCCAGATCCAGACAATCCTGTTATCCAAATAACCCTACTAATAATCTTATCCTTGTCAGTATAGTGGACTAACAATACCTGCAGCACAGTCAAGATGCACACGGTTTGCTTTCGTCAGTGAATTAAAACGCTGTTCGCCACATCCGATTGCTGCAGGCACTCCAAACTCTGCACAGCGAATTGCCATATGTGAATTAGCCCCTCCATATTTAGTAATTAAGCCAGATATTTTTTGTGAAAAAATCCAATCAAACCCAGGGTCAGCTCCCTCTATAACAACTATCTTTTCCTTTATTAAGACTCCATCTGTCCTAGAGTCTAAAAATACAAATGGAGCGGTCACTTCTTTATGGGTTATAAAATTTGGGTGGCTCACTTGAAATGGCACAATGTGAACTCCAGCTTCATCTGTTAAAACTTGTGGAAGACGTATTGATGCGCTAATATTGTGTTTATTCTCTTCTTGTACATATATGCATCTTAGTTGATCTTCTATAGATTTTTCATCACTTTCTTTTAATACTTTAAGTAGAGATGCCAATGGAACATGCGATATTTCATCTCGGCTTAAGCCATTATCTTCTGCAAAATTTGCAATTAATTCTAGTATATTGCTCAATATACGAGTAAATACAAACTTACCATACTCTCTACCAATTATTGCGTCATGTATATACTTCAGAAGATCATCTGCATTAATTGTATCAAAACCATCTTTTTCCAGCAGCTGATTTATTTTTTTCCGTTGCACATCTGATAATTCAAACTGCTTGACGTTCTCCTCTTGATGATTAGGAATACATCCAGTAGATATAGAGCTCATCTGATCATATCGGTGTGATTTTATATCATAAGTCCCAGGGCGAAGGTGTCCATATTTTCCCATAAAATCACTATTAGAAATCCTCCCCAAATGTAAAGAATGCATATCATCGACTAATTCACTTGCTACAGTATGTACTCCAGACTGAATCTCATTAATCTCTGCACTAGTTAAGATAGACTCTTGCTCAAATGATAATAAAATAGTTTTTGCAATAAAACCATGCCTTGCCAAAATAGAAAATGGAATAGTTCCCAGCTGAATACAGTCATCAACCATAGAATACAAATTAAAAATATCCTTTTGGGCAACAAAGTCAACCTTGCTATATTTTTTGCTTAATGAATCTACCTTACTTAATGCGCAATTAATAGATCCATTACCATTACCACCAATCAGCTTTTTAGTATGTTGCACATGTAGCCGTCTAAACTCATCCTTTTCAGTTGCACTTAGTGCATCTCCAATTAGATTGTTAATTTTTTTGTCTATATCAAAACTGTAAGTTGTTATTGCTATGCCAAACTCAACTTTATCATGCAACTCTGGATTGTCTTTAAGTCGTCCAATCCAATGATTAACCAATTTTTTGGCAATCAATGGATTGGTATTTTTTGGCAAATAACTATTAAAACTTAAACGTGTATCAATAAATGGCTGACCCGAAAGCATCACCATCAATGGTTCGCCAGTTGATGTCATGTACCCCATTATTGACCTTGCCTTACTCCAAGCAGAGTCTGTAATAAGGGTTTGATAGAGTGAGGATGCTAAAGCTCTAGGAGCCCTACCTATCATCTCTATAGGATTCCAGTCTGGCATTTGCCCAAAAACGGTAACTTCTCCATATATTTTTCTATACCTCTCAAACTTGTTTTTGACAAACAATTGCACTCCGTGCAAAGTTGTATCAATAGCGTTTGTAATTGACCTGTCCCAATTTGGCTGCGTAGTAATTGCCCTAACTTGTAACAAATATGGCGTTAGATCTTTACCAAGTGCAAACTCTATATCAAGAAACTGACTATTCATCACTTGCTCAAGATCTTGAACTGCTTGCAATAATTTAATAAAACGCTCTGAACGTAGTTTGTTAATTGAATTACGGTGAATAAATATCGTACGATTAGAATACTCTCCATTGCCTGATGTCACTGTGTCAGTTAATCCAGACTCATCATCATAATTAATTACATAATATGGCGCACCAGTATTTAAATCATGAGTAAATACCACGCCACTCATGTTAATATTTTGTACCATCTCTTGCACCATAACTTCATCATTGGGAAGTATTTGACGCTTTTTTTTATAGCTAGAAATAACTGTTTGAACCCCCTTTCTTATTTCTTCTGGACTGTCTAGAGGAATGTTCAACACAGAGTCATATTCTCCAGCTGAGGAACTAGAGTTTGTATCTTCATCTTCAGCTGAAGATCTAATAACCAACTTGCTAGATTTAACGTTTTTTCTTATTAGATCAACTACCTTGGAAAAATCATAAGCCTTTATATAAAAGCTTATAAAATTTGGAACAACAAAGATTGACACTCTAGTTTGGACATTGCGCAAAGTGTCTGATTTTGATCCCAATTTACTTACCCTTGTGGTGTTTACTAATTTTAGTAATTATTATAATTCCAACGATAGAATTATAAACGTTTTCAGTATTAATAGTGACTCGCGCACATTAGCTAAACTGCAAAATATACTCTTATTTTTATCACTTCTTTATTTTTTTATTTAAAGTTATAAATGCATAAAATTTAACCATATCTAGAACCGCTCCAACAAAAAATAATGCCAAAAATCTAAGTGGTAGAATGCCTGGAAATAATTTCAAACCTTTGTCTCTTGGTAGAAAAATCCCTCTATATAAAAAATAAATTACAAAAGGGGTGGTGGTTACAATTTTAGTTATATGCGGTATGTAAAATAAAGAGTTGACTTGCCATCCTATAACTAACCCATTCCAAATATAAGCAATAAAAATAAAGTATGGAAGTACAATAAAAACAGCTAACTGTCTCTGCCATTTGTAATATTCAAGCCCCCCAGAAGAACGGTAACTCACCAGCCATTTTTTTATCAATTTTTTAAAGTTTAATCTTAATAATCCATAATAATCAACTGCTATCACGCTACTATCAATAGACACTAAATTTAAATATATTATTCTATTCATCCACTCAGAATCCTCTCCAGTTCTAACATTTTCAAGAAACTGGCCAACCTTATGAAAAACATTTTTCTTTATAATTGATCCAGGAAGCGTTCTTATTGGATTTACACCATAAATAGAATCGCGAACATAAGGCATTAGCCCAGAATTATTAACACCATAGACTGTAGAGCCCCAAATTATGTCTACCGCCTCACCCGTATTTATTTGCTTTAAATAATCACTTAGCCAATTTACTCTAGGGATGGTCATAATATCAATAAAAGCTATATAATCACCACTTGCTTTTTCTACGCCTATATTTCTAGCAGCCCCTGGGTTTAATTTTTCACTATGGCTAATAATATGAAATGCACACCTATTTTGACACATTGCTTGTAGTTGTTTTTTATCATAATTACCCAACCCATACGAATCAACAATAATTATTTCTGATGGTGCGTATGTTTGATCTAGTACTGCATCAATACATTTTTCAATATCAATAGCATTGTGAGCAGAGGGTATAACGACACTAACCATGTATTTATTTTTAGTCATCTACTTCCTGTAAATGAAATTGATATAATTGAAACTGCATCAAATACAATTTTAAAACATACTTTTTTTTAAAATTCAAGCACATCAGTTTTGTATATATCCTGAAAGTCCAATGTTAAATTCTAGATAATTGTATATTATAAATCTTAATCTACTTAATGGGCTTTGGGTATACGACCTACCACCCAATTCAAATACGTTAGAATTATTTATTATTTTTCTGGTTGGCAGCTTGTCAAACATACGTGCGTAATATCCTATTACATCGTCTTTATTATTAAACTTATTGCCAAAAAACAGGCTAATATTATCTGATTTTATTTTTTCATAGTTCAAATTATGCATAAATAAGTCTTTATTTAAATCTAAGTTCTTTAATTCGGTAATTGACGCATGTTTATTATCATTATTAAGAAAAACTATTCCATAGTACGGGTCTATTGTTGACCATTTGCCATTAACTTTAAAAACAGTTACCGCATCCTTGTAGTTATCTTCATTAAACCACATAAAAGCATCCACACCAGCATATACCAATAAAACTGACAAAAGATCAGAAAATTGATCCTCCGTACCAAGCCTTCTATCTATTATTGTCAATGGGTGACTGTCAACTACATCAAAGCCTTCTGGTATTTTTCTTATATTATTCTGTATCCATTTTGATATATCTAATACTTTTTCTATATCGTTTTTGGAATTCTGAGTTATTTTATTAACAAGATGATCATAATTTAAATGTCTGCCATAGAAATTATATAGCTTTAGATATAATGGAATTTTATATTCAATTATCTTGTAATTAATACCTATATATTGTGTTGTGTTTTTACTTAAAACTATAAAAATGCTTACAATCAATACAATCAATGGTAGGCGTTTTGCTTTTTTCATAATAGATATATCAATAAAAAAATATGTTTTTAGATAATTTAAATATTGACCTTTAATTATTTCTTAATTCGATGCAAAATAAATGCCTTGAATGCAAAATATAAGCTTAAACCTACTGTCACATGCCAAGGTGCTAAGCGCATGCGATACAGAGTTCCTACATTTGGAATTGCAATAGATTGCACCAACAATATTACTGCACCAGTTAACAATACCGCTGCAATAATTATAATATTCTCGTTGTTATATTTGATAATCAGGCCTATAAATCCGACTATAAATGCAGCATATGCAACCAACATCTCAATGCCGGAAATTTTTCGCATAATTCCACTTCCAGGATTGACCCCTTGGGCAATCCACATATCAGGAAATGGTGCCAAATATCCAATTTGAATAGCTCGTGGAATATAATTTAGCACGTCTAATACTGAATAAAATCTAACGTTGGTATCAATCATACTGCCTGCATTTGGATAGCCATTGATAAAATTCTGCCTAACTCGATCAAATCTAGCTGGATACGTAACAAGTAATTCCTCCAATAGGACTATAGAATTAGAATTTATAGAATTAGAATTTATAGAATTAGAATTTATATGATTAGCTTTCGGTGGTGGAGCATAATAATCTTGGCCACTTGAAAGCGACACACCCCATTGATGAATAAAAAACATGCCAGTTACAATAATCAATAATCGTTTATATCGTGTGGGTCTACGCCACAAAATCCACAACACCAAAATACTTACGCCTGCCATCCAGGCGATACTTACCACTTCCATAAAGTACGGCCTAACTATCCAAATCAGAAAAAGCCCTGAAATAGTTCGTAGAAAAAAAGATAAATACACTTTCCAGCCCTTTTGATCACCAGCTAGTAGTAACGTATTAAAGATGAGAAATACTCCAACTATGGAGAATATGTCTTTATGTAGCTGCCCATAAATCATCAATGAGCTAGGAAATAACAAAAGAGGCAGTACACCAACCCAAGTGTATTTATTCTCCTTAGCTATATATGAAATTAACCTGTGTAACTCTGCAACTGCAATACCAAATAAAATAGCATTTAATGGCAAATACATAAAAGGTTTAGAAACCCCAGTCAGTGCATAAATTGCAGCAGCTATCCCAGCTGGCGCCTGCCCAAAAAGCCTTAACTCCCACTTATCCCAGCCAGTTTCATTAATTTTATGTGCTGATTCTACTGCAATTTGATTGAACCAGACCCAATCTGCACCTTTTAATAGCCCATCTCCGGCGTGCAAATCTGGAAACACATATGGTAAAAAAATTAATTGCAATGAAAGCCCTAGTGTTAATGCCCATAAAAAAGCAATCAACCCTATAACGTATGATTTTGACAAATCAATATTCATTATTATTCTTCATATTCTTCATATTGAAAACTTTAAATTTTAACTAATTGTTTCATTGTTTAAAAATAGGATTAGTCTTTGACTAATCCTGTTAGTAGGCGAACTAGCTTATCTCCTGTAACATTTATACAATATTTATTCTCAATCAGCTTTCGCCCACCCCCCCCCATTTTAGCTCTCATATCTACATTCCTATATAGCCTTTCCAAAGCTTCAACCCACTGTTCATTAGAATCGGACAAAAATCCATTAACACCATCATCAACAATTTCTTTATTAACGCCTACCGAAGATGCAATAACAGGTAATCCACTTGCCATATATTGTATTAGTTTAAAACCACATTTACCACGTGCCCAAGGCTCATCTGGCAAAGGCATGATCCCAACATCAAAACTAGACAAACACTCAACTTCAATCTCTTCAGACCAAGGGAGAATTTTCAATGAAACTCCTGGCAATTCAATAGATCCTGCACCAATCAAAGTTACAATCACATTATCATTCTGACACATATGGGCCAATGCTGGGGCGATACTATATAGATACTTTGTGGTACTGGGAGACCCTATCCACCCAATATTAAATACATTTGATTGAAAATTAGATTTAAATACTGGATATTTTGATAAATCTACCACTGTAGGGATTAATTCTACCTGCTTGGATCCAGCAGAATGTGCATAATTAGCTAAATATTTATTTCCCACAATAACAATATTTGCAGATCTCATAACAGAACGAATTTTATTTTTAAATAGGATACGTATTAAAAAACTTTTGTGCGCATCATATCGATGGAATATAGCATCATCATAGTCAATTATCAACTTACACCCTTTATATTGAAATAACCATTCAAAAATTGCAGGAAAAAATGGTATCAATTCATATTCAATAACAACAACTGAATGGCTTGATGCACGTAAAATTGCGAGTAGGCGACGAATAAATAAACCAAAAACCAATAAGAATGGGGTGATTCCATTTTTATATTTTTCAATAAGGTATCGTTCACTAAAGAGTGGAGATATTTCATATTCCAGCCCAGACTTTCCAATCATCGGCAAATATTGGAGACTTCTGTAGCGACTGCTGGCGCCATTTCTATCATATTTTGTTAAAAAAAATATTTTCTCTTTCATTCGCAAATATAACAATAAAACATTATCCTATTGCTTCGGTGTAGATCTTTCTATAATTATTAATCCCAAATTCCAAAGAAAATATCTTTTCTGCAGTATCTCGACAGCGTTTATGTATTTCCTTATCAAGATATAAAGAATTAAGATTATCAATTGCATCAGAAATAGATGTCGCATCAATTCCATCTAAAACAATGCCCACTCTATTTTGTGTAACAACATCTGCCACATCTCCAACACCACGATTCACCACTACCGGCATGCCAGTCGAAAGAACTTCTGCCAGACGAGTTGGAGAGCGCCCAAGTTCAGACGTCTCACCCCCCTTATAGAACATTGTAGATATTGAATGCTCCTTGATTGCATTCGGAATATCTTGTGGCAAACATGAAGATATCTTCAAGCGCCTTCCTAATACATTCTTTGGATCAACAAGTGATTGGATTATTGTGGGATCGTCTTGGGATATTATCTCGAAAGTTGAATTTTGATCAATTTCAGCTAATTTATTAAACCAAATTGAAAGCCATTTAATGTCAAACCATCCGCTCAATACAGTACCAATACACCCATGTACCATGGATTTATTTTCTTGGGATTTATCATACACAAGCATAGGAAATTTATTCAAATCGACACAAGTAGGAATTACAACCAGCTCTTTATTTTTCAATTCTTTTGAGTATTTCTTATTAAGATATTTAACAGATGCATTTGTCAAAGTAACAACAGTAGATGCGTCACGCAAACACAATCGTTCAATTAAAATTATTATTTTATGTAAAAAAGAATTTCGATTAATGCGTGACGATGTTATCAACTCTTCAGGCCAAAGGGCACGCATATCAAAAATAAAAGGAACTTTGGTAACTTTATATACAATCCATGCGACGGCAGCAGGCAAGTATGAGCGCGCATGGATAAGTTTAATACTATCTTTTTTTACCACTTTTAAACAAAGAGTGAGAAATTTAATCATACTCCATGCCGATCCAATCAAAGTAGGGTGATATCTATAATATTGAGGATTCCAACAAATTCCAAGTGACTGGCATTCTTTTTTTAATCTTTCGAATCTATCAGAATTATTAACATCTTTTTCCTTTTCAAAGGTTATAAGAGAAATTTTATAGTAAGATGACAAACCTCTTAAATACGGCATAACCTGGCTCTGACCCAATGGCTCTAGAAGCCCATTACGAGTGATGTACAAAACTTTATTCATATAATCGTATAGTATCTTTTAGTTTAAAAAAATCCTAATCACAAAGATTTTTAGTTACCCACTGTCTATCTTTTTCTCCAGAATATATCAGTTTTATTTTTCCTGAATCGATAAATTCCTGAACGGCCTTATAAACACCATGGTGCTTATGATGAGGATCAGGGTACCAATCATCTCCTGCAATAACCCCTCCTTTTTTTATTTTTTGACAGAGTAAGCCTAGCTCAATAGTAGTATGCTCATACTCATGTGAAGAATCAATATACGCCCAATCCAAACTATTTGACTGGAATCTTTTTAATATATCTATGTCGCTATCTACATACAATTTAACCAGTCCACTCTCAATATCTTTCTTAAATTTTCTCAATATATTGCGTAATGCATTAATTGTACTCTTATCACCTGATGCCCACTCCCACTGAGCCTCATATTGGTACCATGGATCAATTAAATATAACAACTTTGGCTTTGTATTTTTTAATAAGACCTCGGAAAACCTGCCTTTAAAAACACCTAATTCAACACCAATGCCACCCTTAGGTATGTATTTTTCTAGTGCTGCTATTCTAATATTTATATTGGATTTGGAAAGATAGCCTTCTAGAAATTCAAATCTTACAATATATTTTTTTATAAATTTTATAATCATTTTTTTTAAACCTTGTTGTATAAATATTCCTTTAAATGCCTTTCAATGAGCCTTAGCTCATCTTTATCCAAAAGTTCCTTATATATACCGATATTTTTGCTTGAAGCGACAGAGTCATAATTTGAGTATAAACCCTTGTCAATACTCAAAAAATCACATACTTCATCGGAAACAACACTATGTCTTTCAACAAATTCTTCAAATCGAACTATTTTAATAAAATCACTATCTACAGATTCTATCCTTAACATCATTTCCTTATACCAGTCAATATATTCACTGACAGACCGAGCATTTTTATGCTTTTTTAACTCACAATACTGGTCTCTAGGATCTCTAACAACAAGAATAACCTTTCTATTAGGAAAATAATCAGTTGAATTGACTGGATTCCAGCCAGATCCTGCCTGATTAAGTAAAGTGTACTTTTTATCATGAACTCCAAACATTTTCAAATGCAATTCACGAGTTTTTTCAACAAAATCTACTCCAATGGTGGGTAAATACTTATCTTTAGCATAGTCTTTATTTATTATTTTTAGACGGTTATATATTCTCTTAAAGAATGGCGCAGTAAACCATTCCCAGTGGGAGTTATAGGGAAGCGAACTAACAACAAGACTATCAACATATAAGTCAATTAATTTATAATACGCATTGATATTATCCCCATACCCCATTCCAGGATTATATTTGGTGTGTTTACGACCTAGCTTATATGCTATTTTTTTAAATTTAACTATATTTAAATGCGCACTTGGATGACTAAAAAAAAATCCACATGATGCATGAAGTGACATTATCCCGTATGGCACTTGAGGTAAAAGATATTCCTCTCCATTAAGCGGATCGTATGAGTCACTTCTACCAGATAAAAAATCATACACTGCACCTGCGCCAGAGTAAAAAGTTCCTAAAGTTATTACGAATTTTGGAGGAAAATTTTCCTTATCACGCAAATTTAGAGTGAACTTTTTTTTTACAGATTTAGACATATAAGTCTCTTGTTGTTTTTACTTCTCGGCAGCGATTAGACATTAGCATTTTTGCAATATTAAAATCAATCATTTCATCTATGTCTATAGAGCTCTCTCTATTCATTTTATAAGAGTAAATATTATCTTGTATAAAAAAAGTTTTTTCATTCAATATTCTTTCTATCTTACAGAGGTAGATGGCGCCATTTAATCTGTAGTAACTTTCCAAATCTTGACTTCTGCTATTTAACACCTGATTATCCAAAAAATTTGACAAACTTCCACTAGATGGGATTGTATTACACCACAACGGGCTATGATCTACATTACATACACTAACTATCGCATCACATTTTTTTTGCTGTAGCAACTCTATAGACTCATCTATATTTTTAACAGTTCGCAGTGGGGAAGTTGGTTGCAAAAGGACAACATAATCATACCGTTCATCAGCCTTTTGAAAAAATTCTATCGCGTGCAAAACAACACTGATTGAGCTTGCATGGTTTGAGGAAAATTTATCTGGCCGTATAAACGGTACTTTTGCACCGTATTTTTTAGCAACTGTTGAAATTTCATTATCATCTGTTGACACAATTACATCGTCAATATATTTGGAGCCTAATGCGGCCTCAATAGTCCATGCAATAAGGGGTTTTCCTGCTAAATTAAGAATATTTTTTCTTGGTAGGCGCTTACTGCCGCCTCTTGCAGGAATAATCGCTAAAATTTTTTTATTATCAATCATTTTTTAAAATTTAGCTATATCCATCTGGGCTTGATCAAACTGCTCCATTTGCCCAATATCTAGCCAATATTCATGCACAGGGAACACATTTACCTGGCCCGAACTATCTATTTTTTTCTGTAGTAAGTCTGGCATATCTAAATAACTAACCCCGTCTATTGTGTCAAGCATTGGTGGGCTAATTACATAAACGCCTGCATTCACAAAAAACTTATGTATTGGCTTTTCTACAATAGAGCTAGCATACTGGCCATTTGTTTTTATCACTCCATATGGCACCTGGAAATCATATTCTCGCGTGCACATAGTTGCATCGCCACCCTCTTCAAGATGAAAATTAAGTAACTCTTTGAAATCTATTTTGGTTAGTAAATCTCCATTCATCATTAATATTGGCAAATCTATTATATTTTTTGGTAGCAGCCCAAGTCCGCCAGCCGTACCAAGAGGAGTCTCTTCATGAAGGTATGTAATACTTACACCCCAATCACTACCATTGCCAAAATGATTTCTCACCATTTCAGCCTTATAGTGTGTAGAAATATAAAAATTATGGAAGCCTGATGCAATAAATTGATTTAAGATATTTTCAAGTATTGGTTTACTCCCTACTTTTAATAGTGGTTTGGGAGTGTTGTTAGTAAGTGGCGCCAATCTTTTTCCAAAACCTCCTGCCATCAAAAAAACTGGATTATTAAATTTTTTCTTCTCTATCAAGTGCTGTAACGTTTCTAGCCCAACAATCCTTCCATCGCTATCAACAATAGGAATTTGCAACAAATCTAACTCTTTCATCTTTGCAAGGATATTGGACTTATCATCACCTGCTAATGCCACTATTGGGTTTTTATGCATAATTTCAGTTAATAGGGTATTCATTGGAAGTTGGCTGATTAATCCACGACGAATATCACCATCTGTTATAGAGCCAATCAATCGCTCGTCATCATCCACAACCATCACAATGCGTAACGATTCTTGGTTCAATATCTTAATAGCCACTTCCATTGTATCCTCCATTTTGAGGATTGTCTTTTTCCAATTATGCATAACTAATATCTACGTAATATATTTTAATTTCCATTCCAAATAGGGTTTTTTAATTCCCATTTACCATTAACCTTATTCCATAAATGCGGAGATCTGAATTTTTCAATTGCGTCATGATACTGTTGCATAGTAATATCCATATAATTGCAACAATCCTGAATATATTGTTGCGGAAATTCTCCATCAAACCTTTTAATTAACGAAATTCCTTCGTCTCGAGTAATATCACCATTTCTAACTTCCTGCGCAGAATCATAAGTCGCTCTACCAATGCCAAATTTAATTGTTGTTGTATGATAATGCAACCAGTCGATTTTATCGTCCAAAGAGCTATACTTGCTAAAACTCCCCTCTGTTCTATGATCATTTGGCATAAAGTTACTATTCTCAACCGAATAGTAATAAACATCTTGAGGATGCCATTTTATATAGTAGCCTAAATAATGAACCTCAGTTCCCGTCTTTTCTACCTCATACGGACTCACTGGAAAATAAGCCTCAAGATCAGACAATTTAAACCCAAAATCATCAATCAAGTCTTTTGCAGGAATGCCTCCCAATACCAAATCTTGTATACCTAATTCTGCGCTATAATATTTTTGGTCTCTAGTGGGCTTTTCATTATCTTCAATAGAATTACCATACTCAGCCTCATTCTCACCAAAAATAACCAATGGGATATCTAATAAAACTGATAATCTAGGGGCAAGATTTTTCTGGCCTAAAATAAAAGGCTGGAATGGATGCCCAAGATTTAGAAAGGCATTCTTTGTCAGAAATCGATGCAGTTTTTTATTTTGATTATAAGTGTAATTAGCAAAACCAGCATCTAGCCATGCATCAAAATTTCTTCTACCAATATCAGTATATAAAGCAGGTGGCCAAGTAATTAGTATTGGATTCATATTGTACTTATACTTCAGAATATGGGCCGCTTGAACGCTATCTTTGCCACCACTACCTGGCACCACGACATCATATCGACCATCATTGCGTCTAAATCGATTACACAACTCTTCAAGCTCTTTGTGTCTTTCTTTCCAATTTATAGACTTTTTCATCTCGGCATAACGACATGCATCACAAATCCCATCTTCACCAAAAGCTAAGGTCTTTTTCTTTTCGCTAGCTTTTTGTTTAAATTCAATAGTTGAAGATGGCCTCTGATTATTCATAGTGCACTTTTTGCAAAACTTCACTTCGAGTGGGAGACCATATTTTCCAGTTAATTCTTTCATTTATACACCAACTAATTGCTCTTATAATTTAATGAAGTTTGATAATAATCTTATACCTGCTTCACGGCTTTTTTCTGGATGAAATTGAACTCCATAAAGGCTTCCTTTATGTATTGCAGAAACAAAACTATGGTTATTGTATTTTGTTAATGCAGTAATATCAGTATAGTTAACCATCTCATACGAGTGCATAAAATAAAACTCCTCATTCTCTACACCATCTAACAAAACATTAGGATTCTTTACATTAATCTTATTAAAGCCTACGTGTGGTATTTTTCCATCACATAAGATCAGCTTTACTTCTGCACTTATCAAGCCCAAACCTTTGGTTTTGCCAAATTCAAACCCCAAGTCTGCCATTATTTGCATACCAAGACAAATGCCTAAAATTGGCTTACTAAATTCTTGTATGGGATTAATAAAATTATCATTCTCCAGTTCTTGCATGCCATCTTTAAAACTACCAACCCCTGGAATTATGAGCTTATCAACCAAACTAAAATCTGATGGTTTATTAATAACTAACGTATTACCGCCAGCCCTCTCAACAGCCTTTTTAATGCTGTGAATATTGCCAGCAATTCCATAATTCACAATTCCAATTATGTTGCTCACTATGACACCACCTCATTATTATTTAGATACTTTTTAATATCATGAATAGTTACCCTATCATAGTGTAGCAAGCTTGCTATCGCCACACCACTAGGGTGCGCCACTTCAATCAATGCTTTAATGTCCTCTAAAGAGCCAGCGCCACTTGACACAACAACGGGAATATTTACCAAGTTCACAACTTTTGACGCCAATTCAATATCAAAGCCTCTACACCTGCCATCTGTATCTACAGATTGCAATAAAACCTCACCAGCCCCTCTTTCCTCTATTTCTTTTACCCAATGTAACACATCTTTTTGGCCTTGAATACGACCACAGTCAGTATAGCACTCCCAATAATTCTCCCACTTTTTAGCCTCTATATTAACAACAATTGCCTGACTTCCAAATATTTTTGCAGCTTTGTCAATAATATCTGGATCCTTTTGAACGACATGTGTATTAATAACAACTTTATCTGCGCCCATATGGAGCATCTTGGAAAAATCATCAATGCTTTTAACGCCACCGCCAGCAGCAAACGGAATAAATAATTTATTTGCCACTTGCTCAATTTCATTAAAAAGAATTTCACGTTGATATAAAGAAGAGACTATGTCAATATAAAACAACTCATCAGCCCCTTGATCATAATATTTCTTCGCTAATTCTGATGGATTTCCCACCTTTCTAAGACCTTCAAAGTGAACTGGTTTAACCACATAGGGTGGCTTTACATCTAATTTTGCAATTATTCTAACTGTCATCTATTCAGCAACCTTAAATTAAGAGTATTTTTTATAAGTCATAAAAAGTTTTTTTAAGAATTCCATTCAAATCAAAATTTTTAATCACTTTTACAACCATTTTACTTGACCCCCCGTCTCCATAAAGATTTTTAGTGTTATCAACTATATTTTGAAAGTCTTCAGAATATGACTTATCAAATGCACTATCAATGCTCTCTTTCGTAGGCAGGCAACTTATAACACTATCCGCTTTAATACGTCCTTTTTGTCTATCACCTATATCAATAGTTGCAATTTTAAAACTTGGCGCCTCAAGCAAGCCACTAGAACTATTACCCACAACAGCATCCATAAACTGCAAAGCGCTAAGATAATTCAACTGCCCCATTGATGCAAAGGCAATAGTATTATTGTGCTTAGCAACATAGTTATCTATCATACTGTTTATAATCCTCCCATCAGTATCACTATTAGCTTTTGTAAATATTATTTTTGTATTTTTTAACTCACTAATGGAGTCTAATAACGCTTGAAACTGAGTTCCTGACGTGGAGTTTTCAAGAGTAACTGGATGAAATGTAACCAATATATTTTTCTGACCAAGTTCAAAATTAATAATATTTACAAAATCAGATTTAGACAATAATTGTAACTTATTAATATTATCAATCCCTAAGCCGCCCACATTAAAAACTCTGCTTGGACACTCCCCTAATTGAATAATTCTATTTCTATACTCATCGGTAGCAGCAAAGTGTAAATGGCTCATCTTGGTTATTGAATGTCTAATATATTCATCAAATGCACCCTCAGTAGCCTCCCCACCATGTAAATGTGCTACAGGTATTTTTGCAATCATTGCCGCACTCACCGCCGAGAAGATCTCAAAACGGTCACCTAGAACCACCAACAAATCTGGACGTAAGTCGGCAAATGCTTTAGAACATTCAGTTATGCCTATTCCCATAGACTTGCTAATCGCCAATTTACTATCAGACAAAAGCGATATATCTACTTTTTTATCAATCGAAAAACCGTCTTTTTCAATCTGTTGGTAAGTATTGCCAAATTCTTCAAACAAGTGCATGCCAGTTGCAATAATTTGCAAATCTAAAGCGGTATCGGCATCAATTTCCTTCATTAGCCAATAAAGCAATCCGTATTCCGCCCTTGTTCCAGTAACAACGCAGATTTTTCTTTTGGTCATATTAACTCATCTGTATTGTAGTCTTTAGAGGCAACTGTTCCTATAACTTCATCCCATTGCATCGGACTAATGCCACTTCCTGGCCTTTTAGTGGCTATATTTCCATCTGTTAACAAATCGCCTTTTTTAATATTCTGACTGGCAATAATAGATTTTCTTGCAATCTCGATGTTGGCACTCTCGCTTGATGATGGTTTCTTCTTGCTACTACCTAGCGCTTTTTCAATATTCCTAATAGCATTTACCATCGCTTTCAATTCTTTCGGCTCTAATGATGCTTTATGGTCTGGGCCATCCATTGTTTTGTCCAACGTAAAATGCTTTTCTATACATGAGGCGCCCATTGCTACAGCGGCTATATCTACTTCTATACCTAATGTGTGATCACTGTAGCCAACATTGACGTCAAATTCCTTATGTATTGTCAACATTGCATTGAGATTTACATCTTCCATTGGTGTTGGATACATTGTATTTGCGTGTAATACTGTTATATTTTCTTTTAATGATCCTGAATTAATCAAAACATTTAATGCACTTTCAACCTCTTTAAGGCTTGACATACCTGTTGATAGTACAATCTGTTTATTTAATGAGCCAACATGCCTCAAATATGGCAAATTGGTAATTTCACCACTAGCTATTTTGAAAATTTGCATTCCTAAATCACTCAAGAGATTGATACTATCATGATCAAATGGTGTAGATAAAAACATTATGTCTTTCTCTTGGCAATAAGCAATCAATTCCTTATGGGTTTCCATATCAAGCTCAAGCTTTTTTAGCATATCAAACTGAGATTCTGACGCATTGGTAGTTTGCTTTTGATATTCAGCCTTCTGAGTGTTTTTAGCTACTAAATTTTCAGCCTTGAAAGATTGAAATTTAACAGCATTAGCCCCAGAATTGGCGGCTACATCAATTAATTGCTTTGCCAAATCAACTGAACCATTATGGTTAACACCAGCTTCTGCAATAATAAATACACTCATGTCACCAAACTCCCGGCCTTAATAAAGCTATTCTTACCTATTGTGATTGACTCTTTAGTTATCACACCACTACCAATAAAACATCCAGATTGCACTATAACACCGCCATTGATGGTTGCATTTGTAGAAATGTGGCAATGCTTAGATATTTGGCAATCATGCTCAATTAATACTTTCGAATTTATAATACAATTATTGCCTATTGTGGCGCTCGCATTAATTAATGCATTATGCATTATAACAACACCATTGCCAATAGAGGCATGCGAAGATACGTAAGCATTCGGAGAGGCAATGCTAGGTAGTATGAATCCAGCATCGACAGCTAAATCAAATAATTTTATTCTAAGTGATGGTGATTTAATTTGCCCAGTTGTTACTAGGGCATAATTATATTTCTTTACCAAAATAGGCAAGTCAGAATCATTACCAATAATAGGATACCCAAGGACATTGGATCCTAAAAGTTCTGGCTTATCCACTATTCCTGCAATCTTAAATCGGCCCTCTCTCTCAATAACATCAATAACAGATTTACAGTGCCCACCACCCCCAATTAAGATTATCTCTTTCATGGAATCATCACGCTACTAGGAATATTAACAACTCTTTCCTCTAGCCATTCTGAACTAGTTAAATCACCACATTGTGCACTTTCAAACATGGGCAACTTATTCATTAATGTCCAAATTGGGCGAGTCATCACACCCTGTGAATTGGTCTCATTCAAAAAATCATCTCGCTGTTGTTTATTATTAAGAATGATTGAATTAAGCCAATAGTTTGACTTTCCGCCTTTTGGCTCATTAACAAATCTATAATTACTATTATTAAAAAACTTTGCATATATAGTTGCTAATTCATGCTTTCTAAGCAAGAAACTATCAAGATTTTCTAATTGAGCAACCAATAAAGCAGCATTTAAATTTGGCATACGATAATTGTAACCAATCATATCGTGTGTGTAATCCCATTTATGTGGAACTTTTGCAGTTGTGGTTAAATGCTTGGCTTTTTTTGCCAACTCTTCATCATCTGTAATAATGCAACCACCGCCGCCAGCGGTAATAATTTTATTGCCGTTAAAGCTCATTATGCCCATTTGACCATATGTGCCAGTGTGTTTATTTTTATACATACTACCTAGGCTCTCGGCTGCATCTTCTATTAAAACAATATGATATTTATCACAAATATCTTTAATTTCATCTATTCTGCAAGGATGCCCAAATGTGTGCATAGGAATACACGCCTTAATAACCTTACCAGTTTTACTGTTAATGCATTGCTGATTTTTGATCAATGTAAAATTCTCAAGGAATTCTTTTAACGCTGACGGAGATAAACCCATCGTATCCTTATCAACATCAATAAATATTGGTAGTGCGCCACAATAATTAATTGCATTACAAGTGGCAATAAATGTAAGCGGTTGGGTAATTACTTCATCATTTTTCCTAACATTAGCAATCAGTAAAGCGACGTGCAGAGCAGATGTGCCATTGCTAGTTGCTATAGCATATTTAGCCCCAGTATATTTAGCAATCTCTTCTTCAAACCTATCTACAAATCTACCTACAGATGATACAAATGTTGAGTCTATGCATTCACTTAAATACCTTTTCTCATTACCGATAAATTTTGGCTCATGTAAAGGTATAGGGCTGTTTGTTTGGTAGAGATTCTGAATAAAATCAATTACACTATCAAACATTGTATATTTCTGATTTATATTTCTTGAGATTATCTGATTTTAAAATCCAATCGATGGTCCTTTGTAAACCTTCCCTAATGCCAACTTGTGACTTAAACCCAGTTAATTTTTTTATTTTAGAGTTGTCACACAAAAGTCGGAAAACTTCTGATTTTTCTGGTCTAATGCGCTGACTATCTACAATAAATTTAACATCACTATCCATTAACTCTTTAATCATATTCAGTGTATCGCCAATACTAATTTCAAAATTAGAACCTATGTTAACTACTTGACCGATAGACTCATCACACTCTGCAAGGGCTATAAATCCACGACAAGTATCATCTACATAATTAAAATCTCTTGTTGGTGTTATATCGCCCAACTTAATTTTTGTTGCACCATTTGCAATCTGTGTAATTATTGTAGGAATAACTGCCCTAGCAGACTGCCTAGGACCATAAGTATTAAATGGCCTTGCAATAGTAACGGGTAGATTGAATGCATTATAAAAACTCATTGCCATTGCATCAGCTGCAATTTTTGTTGCACTGTATGGAGACTGGGGCTGCATTGGATGTTCTTCATCAATTGGTGTATATTGTGCTGTGCCATATACTTCGCTAGTTGAGGTGTGTATCACTCGTATATTACCTTGTTCTTTTGCTGCTTGGCAGATATTTAATGTCCCCTTGATGTTTGTATCTACATAGCTATCTGGAGCAACATAAGAGTAAGGAATAGCTATCAAAGCCGCAAGATGGAAAATAATATCTATATCTTTAGCAATAAATTTACAATAATGCGGGTCTCTAATATCACCAGTTAATACTTCAACTTTATTCTTGCATTCAATATCTTCAATCCAGCCCCAATTATTAAAAGAATTATATTGAGAAAGTGCTTTGATTTTATAGCCTTTTTTTACAAGCAACTCAACAAGTCGTGAGCCTATAAAACCATCTGCTCCAGTAACAAGCGCTATTGGCATAACATTACTCCAAAAAGTGAACAAATAACTATATAAGTTTTACATAGTTAAACTTTATTTACTAAAAATAATTAGTATACAAGTTCAATAATACTATTTATAAATTTTATTTTTTATAAATTCCTGAATGCCTTATCACCAATCAACTGTGCTATTGCACAATTAGCCTTAGGTGAGAAATGCCCGCCACCGCCATTCACATAGGCATCATTTATATCAATCTTATTATATAAATCTAATGTTAGATCAATAAAATCTATATCAGAAAATTCTAACGATGCTTTCTCAATAACATTTTGATACTGAAGAGTTTGACCGTTAATACGTTTTTTAGCAACCCCCTTGTCAGCAAGCAATATAAATTTAGGACTAAAATTATATTTATTACCTAGATTACTAAACCTTTTCATTAAAGCATAAAACAAATCACTTTGGTCAGTCCAAATCTGTAAATTGTGCTCTTGGACAGAATTGCCCAGCATTTTGAAACGATTATTTTTAAAAAACTGATAATTACCATCCCAATTGACCAGCATTTCTCTCTTCCTGTATAAATGTTTTATCTCTCCTTTATTTTTAACAGGGTTAGGGAGAAAGCAAAGTTTGCCATTATCATCAATATATGCTCGTGGCTTTACTCCAAAAATATTACCTTTTCCAGCCAATGTTTAAAAATACCAACTGTTCTAGCCATTGTTGCGACACAAACAACAATGCATACAAAATTAGTTCTATCATTTTCTATACACCTTTCCAAGCGCAACAAAGATTGATCCAGACCATAATTCCCAACACCGTAATTAGCGCAATAAGTATCGAAAATTTCTCCAAATTGCCATGCAATTGTTTCGTCATCATGCACCTCTCTACTCATGGCAAAAGAGTCACCATAAATTGAAAAAGTATCATTTTTTATATTTTTAGTTCGCGATGTGATGCGCGATCCAATTTGATCAATTGTATAGAAAGGAAGGCGGCCTTTTAACGCTCTATTGGAAACTGAGTCTTCTTTTTTCATTCCTGGTTTTGGACACCAGCCCAACTCGGCATCCCAAGTGGAAAATCTAGCAAGTCTATTGTCAAACACTTTAGGAAAATATCCAATATACTTAATGCCTTTCATGACTCTTTTAAGTGTAAAGATAATTTTATCTATTAATTTAGCCATCTAATACTGAATTTATCACCCCAAAACCTCTGACAACTTTTTAAAATTTCTTATATAGAACATCCTAAGAAGCCTTCTTCTTATTCTGGTTCAATTTTATACTTTCTTGGTACACGTCCATTGGTTTTT
>Ga0233447_1001095_pt1 | contig 24559 bp, 14 predicted proteins | sample SI_124_October20_3_FD_183014 | JGI IMG/M metagenome (GOLD analysis project Ga0233447, IMG submission 183014) | Seawater microbial communities from Saanich Inlet, British Columbia, Canada - SI_124_October2016_135_MG | ecosystem: Environmental > Aquatic > Marine > Inlet | place: Canada: British...
TGTTTCTTTATACTAAACAATGGCTCCAAAGAACCTAAATCCTTCTCCTTTGCAAAACTATCTAAACTTATTACTATTTTTTTTATTTCTTTATTTGACATTCTTATCACCTCTTTTTGGTTATTTTACTTGTTTTAACTTCCTATTTGGAATTTATGAAAAAAAAGAGGAAATCCCTTTACCCCTTCATATTACATTTTATATTTTCTTAGGCCCAAAACCTTTCTTTTGAGTCTTTACAGATTTAATCTTTGATACAATTTCTGGCTTTATTCCTATATTATTCCTAATCTTTATCTTGTTTATCTCCCTTTTACTCATAAACTTAGATAAATTTTCTACCATCTTCTCCGAAAAATGATATGGATTTGACCTTGTGTTCCCATACTCTGTTATTATCTTTAAAAACATCTCTTTTTCCTCTCTTTGTGTCTTCGGTCTTATCCCAGATAAACTAAATATGTTCCTTGCATTTTTGCCTATCTGTGTTACCTCTGCTTCTATTATACCCTCTGATACTTCCCTACTCTCTAATATTCCCCTATATTGGCTTTTAACAGCTTCTATTAAGTCTTCTACTGTTTTAGTCTCTGAACTTATTATACCCTTGATATTGTCCATATTTGTAAACTCTATAGACTTCTCTACCACTCTTAAGTTTCTCTTTATCGCTTCCCTTTCCCTTTTTCCTGCTCTTGACTCTATTGTACTCTTCTCCTTATTGTAAGATTCTTCAAAAGGACAATTTTTTTCTAAAAATGAATGTTTTAACTTCTTCATTGTATCTGATCCAGGTATGTCCCCTATATATTTGTCAAAATTCCTATTATATTTCTCTCTGTTTGGTTCAAAATTATCTATTACCTCTTCTAAATACTTAATTAAACCCTTCTTGTCATTTAATAATTCTGCTACCATTGATGTAAAAATAGCCTCATTTACCATCCTTACATCTGGTATCCCTATTACAAGTTCTGGGAAATCCCCTTTAATGTCCACTAAATCTGTAAACTCATTTTGTTCCCTCCTTTTAATTGATTCTTTTATCTTTTCTAATATATAGTCCTTCCCATGTCCCGCTCTTCCTGAAAATGGCAAAAACCTTATTCTGTTTAATCTTAAATCCTCCTCTGGTGTGTCTAAAACTACTGTTTTTAACTCCTTTGCTAGTATCACTATATGGGAATCCGCTCCCAAACCTTCCCTTATCACCTCAGTTCCAAACTTCATTAAAACATCCCTTGTGTCCATCTCAGATTCATCTATTGGACTCCTTGCTACCACTAATTTCTCTATGTCCCTGAATTTACCATTTTTTACAAACTCCATAAAACCGTCCTTTTCCCCTTTCTCTAATTCCTCTATCGACTCTATATTGTTTCCTGTCATATACTCATCTATAACAAGGTCTAAACCACTTATTCTTTTCTTTGCTCCTTCTATCCCACCATTGTTGTAATATATACTGTTGTATACCTCTTTTTTCATTGCACCAGCAAAACTTATCTTTTTTATATTATATACAGTCAAAACCTTTCTTTTTTCATATACACTATCTATCATATCCCTAATCTTTGGTCCATAATCATAATACTTATATATGTCCTCTTTTTTTATCCCTAATTTTGTCTTTAATGTAATTATCTCACCCTTTGTAGGAAAATCCATATCTAACTTCATCTTTTTCATTAAACTCTTTACCGTCTTTCTCTTGTCTTCTAATCCAATCTCCCCATCCAATTCATTTAAAAAATCTTTTACCTCTTCTATGCTTAATCTTACTGTCTCTTCTATCAAAATCCTTATTTTTTCTTTTTTGTTTTCCATTTTGTTTATCCCCTTTTTCTTATATTCTTTAACCTATCTTAACAAACTATTACCATTTTGTGAAAAATATGTGTTTTGTGCTTTTCTTTTATAAAATAACCACTTCTTGACCACAAAATGAAGTTTTTGAGTTATTATTAAGAATAAAATAAATAATAAGGAAAATCAATGTTTACTATTACAAAAAATAACAAATCTCTACTTATCTCTAATCCAAATGAGTTACTTGATGCACTTACTACTTCTAAATTTGAAAAAAAGTTTTCTACTACTGGGTTTGATACTATTAGAGCTATTGAAAATAACAATGAACTACTTAAAAGACTAGAACCTTCTTTTTGGATTTCCTTTAATTTAGAATTTAAAAATAGAAATTATACTAAAACACACTTTAAAGATAACCTTAACTATTTTACTGAAATTATTAGTATTTCACTTTTTAATACTATTAGAGATAATGATGTTTCTGAAATTACTTATGACCAAATTGCTGCTGTTTTGTTTTACTCTATGACTAATATCCCTAAAGCTAATAAAGTTGTTCCTATGTTAAGACAAAATACAATACTAGGAATTTGTCTTCCTATTAAAGAAGTTAGTAATGATTATGGAATTCTTGACCAATATATTGGTTGGGATTGGGATAGAAAATATGGTTTTGCCTCTTCTACTACTATCCCTGGTTCTATTAAAAACACTTCTTTTACACTTTGGGATACTTATTCTGTTTCTAATTTGGAATATGTAAATGTAATTCTTGATAAACCTCACTTTTTCCATAAGTCTTTCACTAGCTCAAGAAAAAAACTTGAAGAAAGAGAAAATAAAGGTAAAATCAATATTGATGATATTAAAAATAAACTTTTATGGGTTGCTTTTAAGAAAAATATCTCTAAATTAACAAATGATAAAAACTTTAATTTTACTCAAAAAAGTTTCCTTAATTCAATTGAAAAACCTATTCTTTCTAAATCTATCGGAGTTGGTTTTAGTGAAAAATTGGTTTGGTTTGTTGATGAGATTATTAACAATGAAAACTTGAAAAATATTGTTGATAAAAAATGGTTTAAAATTTTCTTGTATTCTTTTCTTGAACAAGCTGAAATGCACTTTGATTATAAAAATTGTTCTATCTCTAAGTTTAATAATTCACATATTGATAGTATCTGTTATATCCTTCAAAATAAAGATGATTTAACCAAAGCATTCTCCCTTAATTGCTTTAAACATCATGTTTTTGGTAGTTCTGATATTTCTAGCGAAAACTTTCATACCATTGTTAGTATGAAAAATGTTCTTTTTCAATTCTCTAATTCTAAAAATACTTCTGACTTGTTATTTGAACTTTGGCTTGAAAATATAGAATCTAAAATTATATAAAAAGATACAAAACTCCTTTTTTAGAGTTTTGTGTTATTATTAAACATTAAACTAAATAAAAAGGAATACCTTGAAAAACTTAATTTTTTTAAACTTTGATACTTCTGGATTTCAAAATTATGTTAAACATATTGATGAAATGTATAAAGATAGATTAGTTGGTATTGCTGCCTCTAACCTTTTCTCTAAAAATTTACCTTTTGATAATGAATCTATTCTTGATAATGTTAATCTATATATTGAAAATGACCCCTTCTCTTCTTTATTCTTTCCTGGAACTGAAATTGGGGAAACTATTGAACAACTTCTTGTTCACTCTTTTGGAAACCTTGAAAATAAAATTGAAAAAACCTCTGAATATGACCTTTTATGCTCTTGTGGTTTGAAAATTGAAGTTAAAGTTGCTAGAGCCTTTGAAGGAACTAATGGTCAAAATACCTCTTTTTTTGATAGATCCTTTAGAAAAAAAGAACTTTCTACTAAAAATGGTGATGGTCTTAAAAAAATATCTAACCCTAAATTTCAACAAATTAAACCTAAACATTTTGATTTTCTTATTGGTCTTGTTGTTTTTTCAGATCATATTGACCTTTATCTTTTTAAAAATACTGATTTTGTTTTTGATTCTAAACAAGCAAATAAAGTTAAACTTTCACTACAACATGCTGGTAATGTTGGAGAAGGACAAACAACCTCCCTTAAAAGTATAGAAAACTTTAAAGTTGCTCAAATTGATAAAAACCTTTCTTTTGATTTTATCAATTAAACTACTACTCCTTTATTCCTGAATGCCCCCTTGTGTGCAAAATTAAAGTTTTTGCATTATATATAATTGCTACCATTGTCATTATTAAAAATGGTAAAGATTTATCTATATATACAACCGTTATCAAAAGGTCAAATACTAAAAATGATGCAACCGCTATTAACTTCCTCCTCTCTGAATATTCCAATGAAACCATAAATGTCCCATATATCAAAACCATTGTTGCCATTATTTCAAAAAACTTTGATTTTGTTAAATTACTAAAATAATCATTTAGTCCCACTATTAAACTACCCTCATACCCTAAAAAATACATTTTTGATACCACTATTGTTGTAATAATAGTAACAATAAAAACTATCGCAAGCAAAATTGTTGTTTTATATTGATACTCATCTCTAAAATGTCTGATGAAACCTGATGCTGAAGTTAAAAACATTAACATCGAGGCTAAATATAAAAATGGTAAGTTTAAAACTGTTGAAAATATTAACATTAAAGCATTAACCATTAAAAACACAAAAAATGATAACACAAAATTAAACTTTTTATGACTATTTAATAATATAACCCCCACTAATGCTAATAATGCCCCTAGATACTCTACTACTGTTATAAAATCCATGTTTTATTTTTTAACCATATATTCCAAAAGATACATTTTACATAGTCTGGTTTTTGCCTTTTCTTGCTCTTCTGTTAATACATCAAATCTCTGGAGACCTAAATCAACTATCGCCTTTGCCCTAAACCCTGGATACACCGCATTTAATGTATTTAAATCCCTTCCTTTCTCCTTTAACCTTTTCCCTACATTTCTCATCTATTTAAACCTCATTACTATTTTCTTTTGCTTCAAATCATATTTTACTTTCGCTGAAAACTCATTACCCTTTTTTGACTTAAGTCCATCTAACTCCAATTCCTTCTTATCTATAAGTAAATCACTTGCTATCTTTTTTGTTATCTTTTTACCCATAAAATCTCCCCAAATAATATGCTCTGTTTTCCCAATTAGAGTTTTATAAGCAGTTTTTACTCCACCTTGATACTTAAACTCACTTAAAACACCTGTTTTTGCCCTTTTTATACTTGTTACACCTTGAGACTTGGCCTTTAACTCTTCTATCTTTTTACTGTTTCCTTTCTTCTCTTCTTTTATGATATTGTTAACCCAAACTTTTACCTCTTTTATGAAATCATTCTTTTTGGAAAATGCTGTTTTTGGTTCTCTCTCTATCTCCTTTGTATGGGTGTCTAACATTGCTGTTATCTGTAAATTCATTACTGATGAGGTTTTTGAATATATCTTTTTCCCCAAATCTGTTGTTGTTAAACCCTTTTCTGAGTCCTTTAATTTTCCTGTATTTATTAACTGAGTAACTATTCCTGACCTTGTCGCTGGTGTTCCTATTGATGATGTTGTTTCATTCCCATTCTTTCCTGCAATCTTGATTGATTTCATCTTTTTTAATAAATCTGCATTTTTTATTAAAGTTGGTGGCTTTGTCTTTGTTACCTCTGATGAAACCTTTAAAATCTCTATTTTGTCCCCTTTTTTTATTTGATCTAATTCTCCAACATCCCTTACCTCTGTTGTTTTATCTGTGTATTTCCCTGACTCATACTCCTTAAAACCTAAAACCTCCGTTTTATTCCCTGAAAATAAATATTTTCCCTTTGAACTGTCCTGTCCTATTATTTTATATTGCTTCACCTTATTTGCTTCCATCATTGACATAATAAATCTCGCTTTTATATAGTCAAAAAGGAGATTTTGATCCCTTTTACTCGCTGGTGGTGGTGTTTGTGGCAATATTCCATAGTGAGCACCCACCTCCTCTGGTTTTCTAAATATGTTCTTGTTTGTTTTTGATGTGTTTAATTTATACCCTTTATCAAAATTGTTGTTTTTTATTATATCTATTACCTTTTGATGTTCAGTATCTGGAATATACCCTGATTCTGTTCTTGGATATGACATGTTTTTTGCCTCATACATCTCTTGCATTATCTGTGATGTTTTTTCTGGTTTCCATTTTAGTTTTTTTGAACCATATATTAAAAGATCGTTGTTTTCTACTGGTGGTTGGGGGTTTAATGTCTTTATTGCCTTATCTATCCCCCCTATTGTTAAAAAATCTCCCTTTTTTGGAGCCTTTGTCTTATATGTGTTTTCATCAAGTTCCCCTTGGAATATGAATTGACCTATACTAGTATCTACCTTTATCTTATATAAATTCTTTGATTTAAAGTTTTCAATCTCAATCTCCCTTTCCCTTACTATTGATAAGGTTGGAGTCTGAACTCTCCCAACTGATAACTTTTCCCCATAATTCCCATACATTAAACCATATAACCTTGTTAAATTAAATCCAACTATTGAATCTGCTGAGTTTCTTGCCTTTGATGCATACAATAAACCTAAATCAGAACTAATGTCTTTTGCACTATTAAATGAGTCCAGTAGTGTATTTGTAGTAAGGTCTCTAAAAATCATTCTTTTTAGAGGTTTTTTACTTGTTATTTCACCATTTTTACTATCTAATGTTACAAACCCTAATTGCTCCAATAATTGTATAACTAATGCTGAACCCTCCGCATCTGGATCCCCTGCTGAATACACCCCTGTTGTCTTTGAATCAAAAATTGCTGTTTTTATCGCCAAAACCCTTTTTTTGATGTCTGCATCCCCTGCCTTTACCTTGAAACCAAGTCCTATAGTCTCCTCATCCTTTAATGGTAACCCATCTATGTCCCACCTGTTGTTCTTCACATTTGACTCAACTAAATGCCCCCTTAATGATAAAACCTTGAAGTCCCCTACCCCCTTTTGCTTTAATGCCTTTTCTATCTCTCTGCCTAAACTTGGTTTTTCTGCTAATATGATTCTCATGTTATTCTTTCCCCTCTGGTTTTTTGTTTTTTGTTTTTTTTGTTCTCTTGGATCTCTTGGACCTTTTGTATAAATTTTAACTTATTTATGCTTATTATTGGTGATGTTGTTTAATGAACTATATCAAAAACTTGAGGTTTTCTCGAATACTCATCTACTGAAACCCATCCACCTTTACAACTACTGTCTGAAGTTACTTCCCCTCTTGCAATTATATCTTCCTTTAATTGGTCATAAACCCTAACTCTCATCCCAGAACTAAGTCCATCACAAGTTCCACCATTTAACAAAAGGCCTATTTTTGGATTCTTTCCTTTTTCTACTTTTGCTGGTATTTGTTCTATAACCTTTATTACTTTAAATGGAGTCATCATCTCTCTTTGTATTGAACTTATTATTTTATTAAATGTTGCATTTATTGTTGAACTATAAAACTCATTATAGTTATTATAATATCCATAATATTCAAACCTAGGATAATAATGACTCGATACATCCATCCTTCTTGTAAAAGATGAGTCCCTTCTTATTATCTCTGTCTTTCCTGAATGTGTTATCTTACATGCAAGTGCTGCATAACTAACTAAATTATAATATGAATCGGTATACCTTATCTCCCCTTTATACTCATACTCCCTACTTGGAACATACTCATGTCTTATTCCCATCTCTTCTAACACAATCTCAACCTGAAGGTCTGGGTTTTCCTCAATAGTGTTAAAAGTGCCGTAAAATAACTTATTGTATTTTAAAATATTCTTTAAATTGTCTGGTGTAACCTTTCCTGTTAAAGAATGAAACTTAATTCCATCAAGTGGTAACTTAATTCTTTCCTTTTGATGGATATCCCCTGACTTTGCATATTCACTTGTTTTGAAATTCTCAAAAGCTATTCTATTAGAACAACCTGAAAATACTAACATTATTACTAATACTATTGAAATATTTAAAATGTTTGTTTTCACTTTCTATTACCTCCTTCTTTTCCTACATTCTTGGTGTTCTTGTTTTTGTCTTTTGTACTGGTTGGTTTTTAAAAATTGGTGTTTTTACCTCTTCTTTTTTCTCCCCTAAATCAATTTCTGCTATCTCTATATACTTTGATACCTCTTTAACTTCTCCACACATAACCTTTGAGATAACTGTCGCAATCTCCTCATCTCTTAAAGTTACCTCTTCCTCTATATACTCAATTTCTGAATAAAATAATGCTATATCTGAAACATTAGAATCAATCAGTTGTCCATTTTCACCCTTTGTTAATGGATTATATGAACCCTTATAAACCCTAATTGCATCTGCCGCCATCTCCATAACAGTTTCATTTTTTATTAACCCTAATAATTCTTCTAAAATTACCTCTCTTTGCCCTCTTGTATATTCTCCAGTAAACTCCCTTAACTCCTTTAAATCTTTAAACATACTAGTTAAACCTATTAACTCCTTCATATATTCAAAAACCTTATTTTCATCCTTATTAAATAATTGACTGTCTTTTAATAAATTAAATACCTTTTTTATTAAGTTTTTTGTTTCTGGTGTATCTATTATTAAGTATGCTAATACTAATATGTCTCTTTCCCCATCTAATGTTGGCAACTCTTCACCTAAACCCTTATTTAAAACTCTCTCAACCTTCTTGTCAAAATCAATTAAGTTATCATTAAACTCGTCATTTGTTGTTCTCTCATATCTTAAATCATATTTTGAATTGTATTCATAAACATCTGTTTTTATATTTTTCATTTTCTTTTTCACCTTTTTTGTTTTTCTTTATTATTACCTTTACCTAATAATAACACAGGTAACCCTTTTTGTGAAAAAACATCTGTTTTTATTGGTCTTTATATGGTAATTGTGAACTTAAAGTCAAAATCATCATTAAGTTCACAAATTGAATTAAGGATTTTCATTTTTGTTTTTTTTTGCGTTATTACTAAGTATTAAACAAACGGAGTAACATTATGGGCAATCTTGCACTAGGTTCTATTATTTTTTTAAGTTCTTTTAAAGGATTTTCATTTTTAGCTACACAGGATATTGATTTGATAATAAATTCTGATGATAATAAATTCTTCAATCTATCTATTGATGATACTGAAACCTATCAAATGACAAAACAAACATTTTCTAAAAATGAATCTAAAATTATTGTTGAAAAATACTTTGCCCTTTTTTATGAAATTGATGAAATTGATGATAGATATATCACTCTTCCTAATTTAAATGAAACTCAATCTATTGAATTAGAAAAATATGCATTAAATGATATTCAAGAATATATGGATATTCAACCTGGTGATAATGAACATATTGAAACTTATTACCCTAACTGCTTTGATTGCTCTGGATATTAAGAATGACTGACCCTTTTTAGCCCTTTTGATTATCTTTATTTTTGGAGTAATTATATTTAAACAAAATATTGTTTTTGATTACTTTTATTTTTCTCTTAGCTCTAAACTTAAATTAGAACTTAATGAAGTACTTGCATTAGAAAAACAATTTTTTAATAGTGGTGAAGCTAAAAGAAATGTTTTAATCTTTTAACCTCACCAAGAACAAACTGAAAAGGAAATTATAAAATTGTTGTTTTTTGTTTTTTTGAGGAAGCAAGATAATTAAGTCACAAAAAAGTTTCTCTTGGGAATTTTTATGTTATTATTATTTATTATTATTATTTATACTTAATTAAATAATATTTGAGGAAAACAAAATGAGAAAAAAAAGAGAATCTTACGACAGAGTTGAAGAAGAATTTATTGTAATTAAAGAATTAAAATGGGTTGATAGAAAACCAAGTATTGAAGAATGGAACAATGATATGTCTGTTGATGAAAAGATTGATTTTATCTTAGAAATAACACAAGAAGGTGGAGAAGTTGATTGGCACGAAAGGAAGTGGGTTGGTGATGAAAAAATTGACAAAATACCTTACTATGAAGAAAACAGATTAGTAGATAGTGGTTTTATGGGTGGTTATGGAATATATATCCCTGTTAATGAAAAACTAGTGTTTTGGGGAGACTATTTATTAGATGAAGAGATAATAGAAACAATTTACCAAAGATCAAAAGATATGCCTATATGGGTTAACAGAATAGTTCATAGATATGAATTTGCTATAATGAGTTTTGCTGGTAACTATAAATTTTTTAGTAGATTTGTTGGATTAAAACCAGATGGAACAAAAAAACTTATAGTTACTTTTGGTAAAAATGATATTAACTGGGAAAGATTGTATGGTTCTGGAGTTGCTTGGCTTAACAAGTTATCTTGGCATAATGGAAGAATTCTTCATGTAAGGGGTTTTATAGAGGCTTATAAATCTGGGAGAGGAATTTCTGAAGTTGATTGGGAAAGGGCTCAATATCCTTTACAAGCAAAAGATTATCTATCCACACTTCCTTCTCCTATAGTTGGAAAGAGACACTATATTTTGGGTGAGGATGGGGAAGCTAGGGCCTACATGATTGATGAGGTGCATGATAGAAAAGAATACTTTCAAAAAACTTGGAACTTTGATATTGACAATGAGACAGAGTTGGAAATAGAGAATATATATTCAATAAATAGGAACGATATTAAAGGTGCTACATGTAGCTTAAATACACCACAACCTATTCTTGATTGGATTATTCATAATAGAAAATGTACTGGAAGTGAAAACATTTTTAAAAGAAGAGGACTTTACACTTTTGAAAAACTTAAAAAAATATTTATGGAAAGTGATGATATAACCCAATCAACAATACTTGGAAGTATGTTTGAAAACGATGAGTTTTTGGATTGGGCCCTTCCAATTGCTAAACCTGCTGTTATAAAGGAGGCTGTTAACTTTTGTAATGATTATATACCTACAAAAATTTCTAATAAGTTTTTTAAATATGGATTTGAAAAAGGTACATCTTGTAGAGTTGATATTGAAAAACCTCAATTAAAATATTTTTTTAGAGATTTTTTAATACAATTTGCCAATGACCATAAAGAACAAAGAAGAGTTTTTAATGTAATTGGGAGAGGAGTTCTTCCTTACGAGTTCTTTGATTTTGCTATGTCAACATGTACAAAAAAGATTGGTTTTGATATAAAATCTGCTTACTTCCTTTATGAAGAGGATAACATGTATGCTTTACTTTGCGGATGTGGACATAGATATAAAAGTTTTGATAGGGGTTTTTGGTATTATCAAACAGCCTTTGCTGAACTTGGTGGTAAATTGATTAGTCATAGTTTAGTAGGGAAATTTACTTTTAATAGCTTTAAAATGAGAACGACGCAAGAAGATAGATTTATGTTCTTAGGAGGTTACTACAGAGGTGATGAGCCATTGGTTGTAGTTGCAAGAAATGAATTCCTTATTGGGTTTTTAACTGGTGGATTTAAGCAGAATTGGGATGATAGTCTTAAATTAGAAGAGTTTATTGATGATATACAAGGCAGATCAGATACTTTCAATGATGAGGTTAGAGAAGCACTTGAAAAAGTAAATGCTCTTAAAAGAGTTTATACAGAAATAAAAATTGAAGCTAAACCCAAAAAAATCAAAAAAAGTTTAACTTCAGTGATTTCAGGATTTTTAAAGAGAATTTTAAACTAAAACACCTCTTTTACTTTTGTTCTTCCTGAGGGATCATTTTTAACAGCTCCTCTGACTGTTTCTTTAGGATATTCTCTATATCCTCCGTTGGGTCATCTTTCCCTAAGTTTGAGATTGACCCACCTATATTACTTATTATTGTTTCCGCCTTATCTTTATCCATTGTTACTGAAAATGAAGAATTAGTTGAATTAAAATTAAATACACCATTTATTAAAAATGTTAGAATTAACGAAATTACTATAAACTTTATCATTGTCTTTTTTCCTCTTTTTTTTTATTTTATCATATTTTTTATTAAATTAAAATTAGATCTGGAAGAAAACCAGACCCTCTCTAATTATCTTGGGGTTTGGTTGTTTTTCTTTGAACTTTTCTTCTTTTTTGCTGGTGAGTTTTCTTCCAATAACTCTTCTAAACCTTTTTCTTTTGGAAGTGATATCATTATTGAAGTTCCTGGTTTCTTTACCACTTGCCCATCTTTTGTTTTTGTTGCTAATTCAAATCCATCCTTTCCTGTATCAACAGATACATCATCAGATAGTTTAATAGATTTTGTTGTTGCCACCAAATCACCATTCTTTAACTTGTAGATTTCAACTATTTCATCCTTTTTAAACTCCCCAGAGTCCTCAAACTCACCCTTAAACTTATCAAGCTCATCTTTTTCAATTTTTTGTGCTTCTAAATCTTCTTTTTCATCTGGACTTTTTATAACTACTTTTACTGGTTCTACTTTAATTTCCTCATATTCAACAGAACCTTGTTCTCCTGCTCCTGCTCTTATTAAAGACTCCATTCTTGTTGATACTATTTGTAAATACTCAGATAATATAATACCTCCAGAACCCTCTCCAACAACAACTCCTTTATCTATCTTTCCCTTTATCTCTTTTACATTTGTTAAATATTCTACCTCTTCATCTTCATTAACATTTAATCCAAAAATATCAAAATAAGCCCTTAAAAAGGCTTTTGCCGATACCCTCATTTTATCTATTTCAAAACCTGCTGGTATATCATCAGGATTACCTTTAATATAAGTTTTTATAACTTTAATTTTATTTTTACTTAAATTACTGTTTTTTAAAAGTTCTGTTGGTGTTAAAAAACTTATTAAACCATCTGGTAACCCTCTAGTAAATTCTGAAACATCAATTATCTTTGTATTACCAACTGAACTGTCCACATCTCCACCTTTTAAAGCAATATCTAATTCCCTTGAAGAAGTTGTAGTTGCCTTGTCTAAAATTTTTACTAATGCCTTGTTTGTTAATAAAATTAAATTTAAACCCTCTGCCTTTGTTAATTTTTTAGAACCATCTCCTTGGAATTGCTCTAATTCTGTTATTTTTTTAACTGAAATTGCTCCTGGAATTACTTGACTTATTAAATCAACTAAACTTTTTTGCTCCTTATCTGCCTGCTCTGTTAATTTCCCATAATTCTCCGTGTCAAGAGACATTGTTTCCTTGGCATTTTGTTGAACCCTACTTACTATGTCCTCAACTGGAACATTCCCTGTTACTAATTCATCAATATATCCTGAATCATAACCCCCAAAACTTGATTTTATTAACTTTTTTAATTTTGGATCTTTTTTAATGTTCTCAGGTGTTTCTTTTAATATCTTTCCTAATTCTTCAAAACCATCATAAACACCTGTGTTAAACCTTGCCGCATTCTCTGGTAATGCAGCACCTGGTTCCTTTACAACATTTGAATAAAAGTTATATAAATGATGCTCAATTTTATTTATATGTAGATTTGTTGTTTTTTGTAGATTTTCTTTCTTCCATCTATTGTTGGCCTCCTTACCTTGTTCTGTTTTTTCTATACCTGTAATTACATTCTCTTTTAATAAATGTGATGTATCCTCTGTTACCTTGTTTATCTTATTAAATTCTGCAACCTTATCTACTTCTGAATTAAAAAAACCACTACCTTCAAAACTTAACTTTTGTTTCTCTAGTTTTGGACTATTTGTTATCTCCTCATTATACTCATCCATAGTTTTTATGTATTCCTTAACTGATTCTTCCTCTAATCCTTTTAACTCCTCTCTTGCTTTTTTTAAATCCTCTAAATTAACTCCTAATTGTTCTAAAAATAAACCACCTACTCCTTGCTTAGGAAACATATTGGCAACACCCCATACAACTTCCTCATAAGAAGGGATTACTGCTGCTTTTAAAACACCACTTTTCTTTTTATCACCTATTCCTAGTTCCATTTTAAACGTATCAATAGAAGAACCTGTAACACTAACAGTGTTCTTTAATAAAAATTGTAAACTTCCTGATGAATTAGCTACATTTGGCTGAATAAAACTCTTTTTTAGTTTTACTGTCTCTCCTGGTTTTGTTGCTTTTAGTTTTGGTTTTAATGTCATTAACCTCTCTTTTGTTTTCTTCTTATGTCTTTCCCTTTTACTTTCAAAAGTTTTGAATTTTGGTCTCTCCTCTTTTACTTTTTGGATGTCTAACTTTTCCTGTTCCATTCTAATCCTATGGTCTATATCCTGCTCTATCTCAACTATCTCTTTTCTGTGGTAAAATGATGATTTGTCTAATAAAAACTCTCCTTTTTCTATATATGTAATCTTTTTTGCTATTGAAACAGCTCTTTTTAACTTCTGAACCTCTTCTGGACTTTTACCAATTGTAGCAATTGCAAATAAATCATAATCAAATCTCTCTTTTGAATTCTTTAAACTTTCTAAAAAATCCTTGTTTTCTTCTACAATCATCTTATCCTTCTCATCTATTTTATAAAAATCTTGTGTTACTGATAGATGTTTCCTTATTCTCTCTATTTGGATAGACTCAGTTCTTGAAATTACATTTTCATTTGCATATATATCTAAACACTCCTCAAAAGTTACATTTTGTTCTTTCATTTGCTCCCTTGTTATACCCTTCTGAACCAATACTAATTTCATAATTGAGTTGAACAAATTATAGTCTGACTCTCTTCTTGGAAAAATACTCTTTTTGTCTTCCATCTGCTTTTCTAAAAACTCACCTACTTGTTCTGCTCTAAAGCTTTTTGATAAACCATGAACACTCTTAACCCTTTCTATATATCTACTAAATACTTCATTGTTCTCACCTCCTTTAACTATATCTGCTTCTAATTCTGCTCTTGTCATCTCTTCCCCTTTAATGAAACTATTCAGTAATAAAATGTTTGTTTTTGAAATTGTAGAACCCTTTGATGCTACTCTTCCTCCAACCATTGCAGATAACCTTTGTCCATGAGACTCAACTATTCTTAACCTCTGGTGATCCTCTACTTGTTTTTGGAAACCTTCTATAATCCCCCTTTTAACTAATCCCTCCTTATCATTTGGTAGGTTGATGTTTTTATCTAATGTTGAATAAACTAATGCTGTTAAAGAACCTGCCTCTGCTCCTGAAGTTGTTAGTGCCGCCTCATTATTTATTAGTCTCTCAAACTCCTCTTTTAATTGTGTTGGTTTATTGAAAAATGATAACGCCTGTGTGTGATAAAAGAAATTATTATCTGTTGTCCCATTTATTGGTTTGTTTATTCCTGGTAAATCCCCAATTGGCCCAGTTATTACACTATTTGATAATATTCTTATTAAGTCATCCCTTTGTTGAGCCTCATCCCTTAAACCCTCTATATCATTTAACCTCTGACTAATATCCTCCATTGTTATTGAAAAATTGGCATTTTCATCCACATTGTTATAAGATCTATAAACATCATCTATTACACCATTGTTTTCTTGATAGTTTTTATACATTTTTATATCTTCGAATGTGAACTCTGTTTCTTTTGATGTTTTTTTGTTTATGTGCCTAAAAATACCATATTCATATTCACTCTCAATTACATATTCACCTTCCTTTTCTGACAATATTTCCACACCATCTTCTGATCCACTTGAAGGTTCCTGAAACAAACTATATTCTAACTCATTCTCTTTGAAAAATTGTACTAACTCTTTTGCTCTTTTTATATTAAACTCATTGTTTATTCTTGTTTTTGAATAATTTTTCATTCTTAATGAAACTAACTCTAGAGGACTTATTTTGTCTAATTTTAAATCATATTTATCCCCCTCTTCACCACCAAATAAACCAAACATTTTACTCTTTCCAGCTCCTAATCCTTGTAAAAGCTCTATCTCCACATTTGTTACTATTCCATTACTCTCTTTTGTTGGAAAATTAAATTCTTCATTTGGAACTGTCCATTTTGTATTTGCAAGCTTTAAATAAAAATCAATATCTAATCTATGTGTAACATCTCCAACAGAAGACCTATTAACAATAGAAGAAGCAAACCTCTTTACAGATTTTTCTATCGTTTCTTCTGATTGACCACTTGGTAAACTTATTACCTCTACTGAAAATTTACTTATGAAAATTGCAAGTTTTGTCTTTTCTTCTGGTGATAACACCGACTCTATACTTGCAATGTTGTTCTTGAAGTTTGTAATTAAACTATCCTCTTCTTTATACTTTTCCTTGATTTTTGCTGCATTACCACTCGCAGATGATAATTCAAAAGACCTTATTGCACTTAAAACCTCATTATCACTTGCACCTAGTCTTAATTTCATTAAATTCTCTTCTGTAAATGGAAACTCTTCTTCCTTTCCTGCTTCTACACTCTTTTGTTCTAAATATTTTATTAAATCCACCTTTTTTGCATCTGCTATTCCACTATCTGACTTTGAATGGGCTTTTAAGAACTCCTCTATCTTTAAATTTGGGTCAATTTCACTAAATTTTAAAGTTTGAGCCTCTGATATAAATTTTAAAGAGTCCAAAAATGAGTCTTTTAGATTTTTTAAATTAAAGTCCTTGTTTGCCTCCTCTTTTGATATTTTTTCTATCTCTTCTATAATATCTGTCTCTTTTATCTCATTACCGTTTATTAAATTTACCAAAACAGAAGAATTATTTCTTATACATTCTTGCTTGTCTTCAGAACTTCCTTCCAAAATTGTTGTTTTTACACTATGCTCTTCTATTGTTTTTATTTTTTTTTCAGCTACACCAACTGTTGTTAACTTTTCTTTTAAATCTTCCCTTTTCTTACCTGTTACATTGAAAATTAGTGTTTTTAATGTGTCCTCTATATATTCTGTTTCTAAAATTTCTTTTTTTTGTGTTTCACCAATTAAATCAAAAACTTTATTTAATGAACCTAACTTCTTTAAAACCATAAGCCCCGAAATAATTCTAGATTTCTCTCCTAAATTAACTTCTGAATTATCCATTAAAATATCTAATTCTCCATCTTTTAAATCAGGTATATCTAAACCAACAATATTCTCTTTAGCCATACTTAATAATGCCATCTTATTTTCAAAACCTAACTTTTGATAAACTTCCCTTATCTCTTCCTTACTAAGGTTCTTTATGAAAACTCCAATTACATTACTACCACTTGGTTGCTCCATTAGTGTTCTTAAGAACCTCATCTCATCCTCTAATGAATCAAATTGTGTTAATACCAATTTTCTTTCTCTCTTTATTGTTTTATTTATAGAAGAGTCCCCCACTGTCTCCTTTGAACCTACTGTCTCCTCCTCATATGTTTTTTCATTTACTACCTCTTCTTCAGTTTCAAAATTATTTAAATTTACCCCTGTTGCTGTAATTATGTTTGTTATATCTAATACCGTTTTGTTTTTTAATATCTCATGTTTGTAACCCATTTTATTTACCCCTTGTTTTTTATATGATTTGTTTTAATTTAACTTGTTTTAACATACTTCCTTGAAAATGTGAAAATAATAATTTTTTTTATTCAACTTAATACTATTTGATACTAAAATTCTAGAACCCTCAACCCCTTCGGTTTGATACCATTTAAAACTAAAACTCCAGAAAATTATTACTTTTGTTTCAAAATTGTTGTTTTAATGGCCTTTTAAAGCACTTTAAGACACTTTTCTCCAATCCCTTTGAAACTTTATCAAATAATAGTTTAAACCACCTTAAAACCCATTTAAAGGCTAATTAGGGTCTTGGTGGTTTTGGCTGCCCAGTAGATTTAAAATTATTATTTTTTTTTACTGATGAGTTATTCATTGCTATAGCTCCTGGGAATTTTGGTTCTGTTCTTTTACCCCAAGAACTATTTACAGCAAACAATGTAAACTTAGGATTAAACTTACCTATTTCAATTATTATTGGTTTATTTACATTACCTTTATATAATGTTTCGTCTATTTTACCACCTATAAAAATAGTATCCCTTTCTTCTCCATCTGAAATCTCTAACATGTATCCTGTCTTTTTTGCTGTTTCTTTGAAAGATTTTAAGAAAAAAACAAACTTTTTTTGTGATTGTCCATGTTCATATCCTTCTTCTGAATTTTTCCACTCTTCCTTTACTTCCTCTATTGTTTTTATTGATGCACCCTTTGTGTGTTGTGGATTTATATCTTTTAATCCAAAATCATCTTTTGTTAGAAACTCCCTTTCTTCAAAATTGTTGTTTTCGTCTTTTATTGATATCTTCTTTACCCTTTTATATACCTTGTTATCATCCTTGTTATATTTAACACTATATACAACATCAATTGGATCCCCAACCTTTACTGTTCCTCTTTTATCCCTCATTTGAGATATTGTTAAATTTATTTTTTGCTCTGTTCCATAACTATCTATTACCGTTATTGAAAAATAATCTCCGTATTGGTTATTCCCTTTCGCTACATTTGTAACCATTAAACTTCCTTCTACATCACTATCTTCTTTTATTTCACTTATTGAAGCAAGGTCTATTTTATTGTCTTGGAATTTATAATCCACTGAAGAACCTAAAACCCCAAGTCTTTCATACTCTTTTTCAGCAGTTGAAGAAAGTTTTTCCCTCTGGATATACTCATCCTCATATGCTTTTTTATCCTTGTCTGATAATTTTGATACAGCATCCTCCATTATCTCCTTTGTTGATACCCCACTTAAATCAGAAAGAGACCTTATTCTGTGATATCTTATCAAAACAGCTCTTTTTTTCTCTGGTGAACCCTTAATGTCTAATGGTATCTTAAATGGAAGTGATAAAAGACCTGATGGTAAATCATCTAACGCTCCACCTTCCACTAATGCCTCAAATGTTGCTTTTCCTAATTTTATATCTTCCCTTGATAATAAATCTTCAATTGATGAAAATTGTTGTTTTTGTCTTGACTCCAATATCATTCTCACTTCATTTGTTCTTGTTCCCTTTATATTGTCTAAACCATAATATATTTCCGAATCCTTTAATTGAGCATTTTCCCCTGACATTGTAATACTTGGAGTCTTAACTGTGATACCCTCTCTTTTAACAGCAGAAACCACCTCTTGCATTTTTGATATCTCTCCACCCCTCTCTCTCATTAAAGCTGTAAAAAACTCCTTTTTGTAATAATGTTTTTGCCATGCTGTTTTCATTGTTACAACTGCATATGCCGCTGAATGGGATTTATTAAACCCATACCCCGCAAACTTAACAATTAAATCAAATAATTTTGAAGTAACTTCTGATCTATATCCCTTTTTTACAGAACCCTCCACAAATTCACCTTTTAATCTATCCATCTCTTCTGGAATCTTCTTACCCATAGCCCTTCTTACTAAATCTGCTCCTCCAAGTGAGAAACCACCTATTGTCTGAACTATCTGCATAACCTGTTCTTGATATACAATAACACCATTTGTTGGTTCTAATATAGGTTTTAACTCTTTTTCAAGTGTTGGGTCAAAATAATCTATCTCTTGTAAACCATGTTTTCTTTCAATATAGTCGTCTACCATCCCTGACTCTAATGGCCCTGGTCTATATAGTGCTAACATAGCAATAACATCTTCAAAAGTGTCTGGTTTTAATCTTTTTGATATATCCTTCATTCCGTCTGACTCAATTTGGAAAATACCATTGTTTTTCCCCTCTTGGATTTGTTTGTATATCTTTTGGTCTTTTAGAAAATCAAGGTTTTCTGATAAAATAGCTCTTTTGTCTTTTCCCCTTGTTGCCTCTATGATTTTAAAAGTATCCTCTATTACTGATAAATTCTTTAATCCTAAAAAGTCGAATTTTATCTGTTCTGCATCTTCTATATATTTTCCATCTATTGCTGTTGTTGTAACTCCATCTACATCATATGACATCTCCTCTATCCAAGACCTCTCACCTTTTGTTCTTGACTTTGTAACACCTGCTGCATGAACTCCCTTGTTTTGATGCGTTCCCTCTAATTTGATTGCTAAATCATAAATCTCTTTCATCTGCTCACTTGAATTATAAAGACCCTTTAACTCCTCATTTGACTCTAATTCTCCCTCTATTGTAGAACCTGGTGTGTCAAAAAAGTTTTGTTTTAGTTTTGATGCAAGATTTATATATGCTTGTCCTGACATAACACCAAGAGAACCATCTATTGACCTAGCCTCATCATTTCCCTTCGCCTTACATATTGCATCTATTGCTGATTTTGGTTGAAAAGTTCCCTTTGTCTGTATATTCTTAATATTTTTCTCTCCATACTGAACTCTTAAATATTTTGTTAATAAATCCTTAACCTGAACCTTTTTATATTTTGATACCTCTCCTGTTTCTGGCTCTCTATAATCACTCTTTACCTTGTCTAAAAAATCCTTTGGTAGTGTCTTATCCTTTATTAACTCTGATATATTTATCGCCATATGCATATCCATATCAATATCTGGTAATGAAACCCTTTCTGGATTATAAAATCTCTCAAATAATAAACCATATGGTATTGGGTCAATATCTGTTATCTCCATTGAATAAGCAACATATGAACCAGCAGCACTCCCTCTACCAGGTCCAGTTTTCCCACCTAGTTTTCTTACTATTTGTAAATACCCATCAACTTCCAATAAATACCCATCAAAATCTGCTTTTATTAAGTGACATAATTCTGTTTCTATCCTAGGATAATATATTTCTGCTTTCTGTTCTACTGTAATTCCATCCTTTTTAAATCTATTGTATGATCCCCTCATTGTCTTTTTTATAAAATAAGCAATTTGTTTTTGTTTTAATGTGTAATCTGATGATGTATATCTTGTTTTGTCCTGCTCTAAATCAAAACCAAGATTTTCTAATAATTCTCCAACTTTGGGAATATCCCTAAATTGACTTTTTGTTAATGTATATCCCTCTCTTAACTCCTCATCTAACTCTAAATTCCATCCATCCTTATGATCTGTTGTTATATGGTTAGGTATTTCTACTTTTGTTTCTGGTATTTCTGTATCCTTTACTTCTCCTATTCTTTTGTTCCCATCTATTTTCTCTAAAACCTCTCTTTTTGGTTGGTATTCAATGAAATTCTCATCTACACCATATGCTCTTCCAGAATTTAATGCTCCAATTCTTATATTATGTAAATCTTCATCACCTTCTGAATGTAATACTGGTCTTGAATTAACCACACTAACATTGTCTATGTTTTTTAAAACCTCAATAGCCTTGTTTTTTTCAAAAATAGTCATCCCCTCGTGTAACTCAAAAATAACATTTTGTACATCCACCTGTTCTTCTATTCTATTAGCTATATCCTCTGGTGTTCCACCCATGTCTAATTCCCTTTTTAATATTCCTCCTATTGAACCCATTGTTACTACAAAATTGTTGTTTTTAGCTAATTTATTAAACTCCTCTATTGTTAAATGAGGATTTTGCAACATGTCATTGTTTATCTTGCTCTTCTTATCCATTACCTTTGTTACTATTTTCGCCAAGTCTCTAAATTCAACTTCTGGATCATTCCCCTTTAAAACTATATTAACTTCACTAAAATTGTTGTTTTTTTGTTTTAATAATGTTGTAAAACCATACCCAATCTCTAAATCTGGATATTTCTCCTTTAAAACACTTATTTTTCCTTTATTATTATATATGTCCACAATTGTATTGTAGTCCATTAAAATAAGCTTTTTGTTTCCTGCCTTATATTGACTCTCTATTTCTCCCGCTACATCCTTAACAGACCCTATTACCTGCTCTATTTTTAACTTGTCCGCATTTTTCATGGGTATTGATGCTGCACTCCTTATATATACTAATTCTGGATTTAATGGATCTTTCACATTTTGGGTTCTTAATTCTGTAATCTCCTTTGCTAATGGTGATACCTCTTCTATATATGACTTTGATATATTATCCTCTAATTTATAAAACTCATATTTTGATACCTGTCTATATATCTCCTGTAACTGTTTTTTATATGGCTTTTGTTCCTTTGTTAGATACTTTGCTGGTATTGTTATTGTTTTATTCTTCCCTTGTTTATCTACTGGGAATATCTTTTGTTCTAACTGTGTTAATGTATCTGTGCTATTGATTTGGTCTCCCATTAGTTTTTCTGTTACCTCTATTGCCATATTAACTAATTCTTGAAACTTAATTTCTAACTCACCCTCTAACTCCTCTTTACTCTTCTTTGTCATCTGCTTTATATTATTAACTATTACACCCTCAATATCAAGGGGTGATATTGTCCAACCTTGTTTTACATCTTGGTAAAATTGTTGTTTTGATGGGATTGAAAACTCGTATTTTGATATATGTTCTATATCCCTTATCTGCTTCTCTTTTAACTCTGCTACCTTGATTATTTCATTCTGTATCATACTGTCTGAATTCATTAAAAGTCTTGAGTCCTCCTCAGCCCCATGTAAACCCCTTTCTTCAATTCCTGCTATATTCATCATTCTATCCTGTTTGTGTGATATTTTTATTGATGTATCTCCATAACCCTTGTTTTCTTGTAAAAATAACTGTTTTGCTATTGGTAAATGCTTTCTATACCCAACTAAGGTATCTGTTTGTTTTGTTTTAATCGTTTTTGTTATTGGAGGTTGTTTTAAAATGGCTATTTCTCTCTCTTTACTCTCTATCTGTTTTCTTATGAATGTTTCCCTATCTACCTCTGTCCCATCCTCTAGTAATTCCTTATTAGATACTGCTGTTGGACTCTTTTGGCTTTCTAACTCATCCTTTAAATCCTTTTTTAATTCTGATAAGTCTGATTTTGAAGGTGATATTAACTCATCAACTACTTTATTATGTTCTAACCTTAATATTTCATTAGCATCTTTTATTGCTGCATTTAACATACCCATATCAAACGCTGAATTGTGAGCCTTTATCTCCTTCCCTTCATTTAAAATGTCCACTAGAACATTCAAAATTGTTGTTTTGTTATCCTGAAGTTTATGATGTATAGATGTTGCTGGGTGTTCCAAAATATCTTCTGTGTTTTTTATTGATTCCTTCCCCTCTAAAACCTCATTTGATATTCCATGAATAGCTTCATACACATTTTCCTGTCCATATGGTGCTGGTTCTGTTTTATAATATCTTTTTTTTGACTTTGGTCTATCTTTGTTTGGGTCAAAAAATATTCTTAGAGAAAGTTCTGGTATCTCCTCAATTCTTCCATCTTTTGTTCTTTTGGCAAACACTGCACCAAATTCTACAATTTTGTCTAACTCCTTTGATCTTCCTGGAACCTTTAACTTGTCTTTTTCCCATTCTAACATATTGTATGCCAGTCCCTCTGTTTCTGTATCCCAATATATTACTAACTCTTCATCTTCTTGTAAAATGTTCTTTTTATATTCCTGAATGTCCTCTAATCTCTTTTCTATCTCTACTGTTTTTATTGTTGCCATTTTTATCACCTCTTTTTGGTTATTTTTCTTGTTTTAACATTCTATTATGATTTTGTGAAAAATATTATTTTGTTTTTATTGTTTTTAAAAAAGGAACCTTTTCTAACCAAAACTCTACTTTTGTTACTCCTTCATCTTTGTAATATCTATAACAAAACTGTTTTTTTTGATTGTCATTATACTTTTGATATGCCCTATTGATATCCAGTTTTACCTTTTCTAATATTTTTCTAGGGATATACTTGTTTTGTAAGTTTGTTCCCATTAAAACATTTATTTCATCAAAAGTCCTTACAACTCTTCCAGTTGTTCTATATTTCTTATTCTTTCCTATTAAGAACGCTGTTGTTGCCTCCTCAAAAAGTCTTCCTGTATATCTATGCTTGAATTCTTTGAAAATTTTATATTCTATCGTTGAATAATTTGTTTTTACTAATTGATACAACGGTATTAGATCCATATTCATTTCAAACATAAAGTCATTCTCAATACTCCTATACCTCATATATTGAAAAACACCAGCAAATGAATTTAACTCCCCATCCATTGTAAACTCAAATTGCCTTTGTAACTCCTTCTTGAATAAAGACATTATTGAACTCGCTGATGTTTTAGAATTAAATCCACATAAGTTTCTTAACTTACTTGTTTTTAAAATTACCCTATTACTTTCTGAGGTTTTTACTATATCTAAATACTCATATACTAATAATTGACTCCTTTGACTTAATACTAAATTATTTGACCTTATATATTCATTTGGAACCCTTTGAATTTTATCTGTATCTATTAACATTTTTAGTCACCTTTTTTATTTCTTTTTTTATCACTTTATGTTTCTTTAACTTATTTTGCCTTATTTTACCCTAAACTGGTGTTTGGAGAAAAAACAGGGTGTTTGGGTCACCTTTTTTTACTCATTTTTTGCCAAAATTGGTGTTTTTTTTGGGTGTTTGGGTCACCTTTTTGAAGCTTTTTTGGGTGTTTGGGTCACCTTTTTTGGAAAAATATCCCTATTCATGGGGTCTGCGGAGACTAATAATATTATAATACCTCACGTTGTTCGTGCGGACAAGGTTTTTGCCCACCTTTCTTTTAAGAAAAGAAATAAAACAGTTTATTAAAATTGGTGTTTTTATCTCTTATTAAAACATATGTTTTGTTGGTTTCCTGGATGGAGTTAGTTTGAGTAATCATTCTTTGGTTTCCTGGATGGGGTTAGTCTGAGTAATCATTCTTTGGTTTTCTGGAAGGGATTTCTTTTTCTTGTTCCATAATGGTTATTGTTCTTTTTTTTGGTCTTTTAGGGCTTCCAATTGTTCGAGGTATTGACGCTTCGCTGATACGGGACTTTGTCCCTGTGGGTTTTCTGAGTTTGGTGATATTTTGAGGTCTTGGTTGGTTCTGGGTGG
>Ga0233447_1001096_pt1 | contig 24557 bp, 25 predicted proteins | sample SI_124_October20_3_FD_183014 | JGI IMG/M metagenome (GOLD analysis project Ga0233447, IMG submission 183014) | Seawater microbial communities from Saanich Inlet, British Columbia, Canada - SI_124_October2016_135_MG | ecosystem: Environmental > Aquatic > Marine > Inlet | place: Canada: British...
CATCGTTTAATAGATGTGACTCCCACCAACTAGTTGAATGTTTCATCGTTTTGCTCCCATTTTTGATGGAGACTTGTGAGGATCAGGGTTTAGCACATGTTTTGAGTGGTTGCAATCCTCGCAAATCACCACTGTTTGTACTCACAGAAACAAAAAATGACACCCTGAGAGGTGTCACCTTGCTCCCAGTTTAGCTCTTTATTTTGTGTCGCGGCAAGTTGAGTTAAAGGACGACGTTTTAAGATACACTACCCTTTTGCCAAACAAAGCACATTCAATGGTATCGATGCTTCAATAAGGGCAATATGAAAAGTACAAGACGATCCGTTGAGTCGATAATAGGGGTATATCAGTGTTGCGGGGATTGGGGAGAATACCATACCGCGAAGGTAATACCTGATGATCCATGAAACCGGTTATGCAGCCTAATTCACTCGACTTTAACTACAGCACCTTTGTTATACGAGGATCATTTTTTGCCTGTCGACCGGTGTTGAACACCCTAATCTATAATCTTACCATGTCGAGCTGAATGTTGAGCTAGATATGATCCTTGGCCAGGTCTCCAATTTCTTTGAGTAGATTTTACGGCCCAAACATGGACACCAAAATCTGCTGCTCTATTTCCGTTCATCGCAGCCGCACGAATTATAGCATCCATGTCAGAAGGGACTGGATCAAAACCCACGTAAACGTTATTGTTATCAACTTCGACCCACGCCACCTCATCAATATCATTCAAATAACTGATTGCGTTTTTCACCTTACTCTGTCTGCTACTCGATGATTTTTGAGATTGTATCGCTTTGCTGGCTGAATTACTTGTACGCTTTTTGCCAGAATCCATTGTGCCAATATATACTATTAGTAAAAAAAACAATAGTGCACCAACCCAAACGACAGGCTTTCTCTGTTTCTTTTTAGGCATTTCCCGCTCCATTATAATTATTTTTAGACGATACTTTTCTCCGTATACCAAGTGCATATACAGACTGCCAAATCCCCCGATTCTATATTATATTTACTTTTCGTTTTGCCCCGCGACTAGCCATCCTAAGACAATAGTGAATATAATTAGCAATGTCCATTCGCCATAAACCATCATCAGTAGAGCTGGCGCAGTAAAAAATGTTAAAAACATTTTCAGCTTCTTGTTTATAGCTTCTTTCCTTTCCGCTATTTCTCATGGCGAGCAATATAAAGCTACAACCTATATCAGTAACATTTGAATAGCTTGCAACTCATACTGCCCAAACTATGTAAAAGAATTTGACTAGAGCTCACTATTTATAGAAGGATTGCAGTTCATCAGCATTGTTTGCATACAACGCTTCGGTTTAGGTTTTTTGGGCAAAACATTTTATTTATTCATCCTTAAGCAGAGCATTATATAATTCACACATAAACATACTTTTTTTTGCTCCTGAGCAATCCAAGTCAACCCAATTTTGAGAACCAATGTTTTCCCATAAACCGGTATGTCTTTTTTCTTTGTATCTAAGATAAAAGGAAAATTCTTGGTATTGCTTTTTTGACATATCAAGATAGATATATTTTTCACCATTTATTCTATTCGACGATTTGTCTTCATACTTAATATATAATAATATTAAGTCTTTTTCTTGATGGTTATCAATCCCTGTCCCAAATTCATATTGGACAACCTTGGTAATTTTGTAGCTCCATGAATCGTAGTTAAAAGTTGATTTAACTAAATCTTCTATTATAGGATTATTCAGAGGTTCTTCTTGTCCATACACAAAGGAATTGAATGTTAATAAAATTAAGGTTGCTAAAACCTGCATGATATTATTTTTCATAATAATTATAATTTCGGTTGGTTCTAATTAGGGTTGACATCGTTTGTGAAAATAAACATCGTTATAATTACCTGTATTATAGTGTTAATAATTACAAAATCATATAATCATCATAAAACCAGGAAGAATCCTAGCAATCCAGACAAAATTATCTAGGCTTAATTCCTCCGCCACTGGACAGGAGCCACTGAAGATCTGTCGTTCCCCATGGGCTGCCTCCACGTCGCCACCCTCGTCCATCAATACCATCACCTACATATGTTCCATTTTTAAGAACTGGAGTAGTCGAAGAGTATTTACCCTGGTTTATATTGTGCCAGTAGCCTTCCCACCACGTGGTTCGACCATCGGAGTTACCCCATCGGGCTTTGTTACTTTTGGGCGCAGGCATGACATATTCCCAACCCTGTTTTTGCATCTTTAAAGCAATATCAATTGTTACTTGGTCTACTGCAATATCTCCGCGTAAAGTCTTTGGGATGGGAGCACTGTCTTGCCCAAATGTGGAGTTGACGATTGCAAGCCACACAAATGCGGTAACAAACAAAAGTGAGACTTTTCGTATGTTGATGTGATTCATTTTGATACCCCTCTTTTCATAATTCATGTAAATTGATGCTCTTGGGTGTAATTACAGTATTCCTATTAATGCTAACCTAAGTTTTCGCATAAGTCTAGGTCCAACCGAGTGCAAGACAAGGTGCTCAACGTGATATATTATAAGAGTATGTTCCATAAATGATAATAGCCCAAATATCAATTAGCACCCATATTCCTTTATCGAAGCTAATAATAATTAATGGGTTAAAAAGGATTACAATTATAATGTGGTTAATAATAAGAAATCCAAGTAATTTTTCTTGTCTTTCGGTAAGAAAAGCTTCATTGCTATGAAAAGCTATCACGCTACAAAAAGCTACAACCAACCTCAATAAGTAATAATACCCCATTGGCATTGGTAGAATTGCAATAGCAAAAAGAGCGACTAAAACACCTGTTATTCCATATTTCATATACCCCCCTTAGCAGTAAGACTAGTGATATTACCTGAAAAATGATCCGTTAACCACAATAAAAGGAACGGGTAAAATATTAATTAATCTAGTTGCTAACCACCTTTTCAAGAGAGCCAGTTCACTCAAACTTCTAGCATTATTGTAAGTTATTAGAGCTAGTAATTGAAAATATTGAATCTACCTCAATCACTAAAACACTCTTTTTTTGATTATAAATGCTTCATTTCGCTTTTATATTCTCATAAGCAAATCGTATATACGTTAAATAGATACTACAACTTCGATAGCTGAAGCTGGGGGTCAATAATTGAAGAATCTTTCAAATTTATTAACAGGTATTCTTGCTGGGTACACGAGCTTTTATGGTATCACGGCTAATGCAAACACAGGCGACGATATGATATCGCCCCAAGATATGGTTTCTGACCCATCATTTGGTCAAATCCCGATTGATGCAACCGTTACCGCACCTGACTATATCTTAAGACTCCCTGATAGGGAAGCTTCTGGATTGTTTGCATCCCATCGATCCCACAGGTCACATTCATCTCACAGATCCCACTACTCGAGTGCTTCAAGCTCAAGAGGGTCATCTGGCTCAGGTTCAGGTGTAGCCATTGTTGCAGTTGCGGTCGGGGCTGCTTACTATTTAGGGCGCAAAAACAAGAAATAATCAAAACGCAATCATTTTTAACACAGCTTCAGTGTATTCCAATTGTTTGTGATTATCAAATAGATATTACTATGTTTTCACTGTCACGAATCGTCTTGTGAGAATATATTCGGCGTGACTGACACACCATTCTAAACAGTGATACTAAGTTTTGGGGGTCCTATGGACAAACTAGATAAAATGTTGAAAAGCGTGCTGGCTGGTTTTACAACCTTTTATGGTATATCGAGCAGTGCGGTTACTCTTCCCGCTGAACAGCCAGAATCAGGCGAAAGCAATGCTGAATTTTTAAAAAACACCAAAATTGACAATAAAATAAAAACTCCTGAATACATATTAGAGCTCCCTGATCGTGCAGAATCAGGCTTGTTTGCATCCCATCGATCCCACAGGTCACATTCATCTCACAGATCCCACTACTCAAGCCGTACTGGAGGTACTACTACTACACCGACAAAGAAATATACACCGGCACCTGCCGCCCCCGTATTGACTGACACAACTCTTGGTGTTCGCGTATTGAAGAAAGGAATGTCAGGTCCGGATGTCTTTGAATTGGAATCCCTACTTAAGAGGAATGGGTATAAGTTAATTAAGCCTGATCGGTATTTTGATGAAACTCTAGAGGTAATAGTAAAGGATTTTCAATCAAAGGCTGGAATTCCAGCTGATGGCACTGTTGGTCCACTCACAATACTGTACCTGAAACAGTGATGAAAGATAAATATACGATCAAGTCTAAGGGGGAATCAACCAGGGTCAAAATCTCTTGTGACTATCTCTCTTTAGACCAAGCTCATAAAGTTTGTTATAAATATTTAGATGAGTACCATATAGAGATATCGGAAACTCCTGGTTTTACGATTATTGGATTAGCCCCAATCCAAGAGCCTCTGGAGAAAGCAGAAGGGATTTTACTTACTAAACGGCTGTCCAATGATTTAGTCGAAGCACGAACTAGAGAAATTGTACATAGAGAAACAAAAAACATTCGCGATTTGATAATTGCCAAAGCGTTTTTTCATCTCTCCAAGTAATTCAAAACACCACTTTTTGTATGGGTAGGACATCCACAATAACTGAAAAAACCACCGATTACTTTATTTTACCGATGACCTTCAAGTCATTTGGTGATTCCTCTGAGATAATATCAAACATGGTTGGAGACTCTATTGTTTGTCCGAAAGGTACTGCTAACAGAATTGTAACCGGACAGCTAGAAACGTCTGAAAGTATTTACCATGATCTGGCGGCGAATTTCATCATAGGTCAAGGCGATATTGTACCGTATACGGATATTCTGGCATTAAGATTTAGGACAAAAAAAGCCTTCTTGAGTGAGTTTACGAGTCTACATATTTTTGTTGTAACTCTACGTTGTAATCAATCCTGTGTTTATTGCCAAGTAAATAGTCAAAACTGCAATCAAAAAGGGCTAGACATCTCCACTGACACACTCGATAAATCGATAGAATTGATGTTTAAATCACCCGCGAAGTCTTTAACAGTTGAATTTCAGGGTGGTGAAACTCTTCTAGCTTTTGATAAAATAAAGTATGCAGTAGAAAATATTGAATTATTGAATGTTGAGATGAATCGTACAATTAGTTACGTGATCTGCACTAATTTGCAGTCAGTTTCACCAGAAATTCTTGAGTATGTACAACATAAGAATATTCTACTTTCAACTTCTCTGGATGGTCCAAAGTCTTTACACAATAAGAACCGGCCACTTTATGGGGGGGATTCACACGATAGATTTGAAAGGGCACTCAGTCTATCTCGCCAACATATTGAAATGGACAATATTTCAGCACTGATTACAATTACTCGAGAGTCTTTCAATTATTCAAAAGAAATTGTGGATGAATATACTAGGCTGGGGTTTTCTAGCATATTTTTGCGACCACTCCATAACTATGGGCAAGCAGTACAGAATGCAGATGCTATTACTTACAGTGTGGAAGAGTTCCTTGAATTTTACAAAACAACACTAGATTACATAATTCAACAGAACTTATCCGGTGTAAACATTCGTGAGGAGTATTCGTCAATTATTCTTCGTAAAATTCTATCCCCCTTCTCTGTCGGTTTTACTGATTTAGAATCTCCGAATGGAGTGATAAACGCAGTGTTGGTTTATAACTATGATGGTAATGTCTATCCATCAGATGAAGCGAGAATGCTTTCAGAGTCTGGGGATGTTTCACTAAGATTGGGCAATGTACACACTGATTCATATGAAAATATTGTCCAAGGAGAACAAGCACAAAACCTTTCTCTTTTTTGGGCAAACGAAGCCCTTGCTGGTTGCTCAGAATGCCCATATATGATTTATTGTGGAGCAGACCCAATAGGGAATTATAACAATTACGGCGATTATTACGGCCGGAGATACAATGACAGCTTTTGTACACTAAACATGGGAATGATTGAGCATTTGTTTGACCTTATCAATTCTAGTGGGCTGGAAGTTAAATCGCTTCTTCAAAGCTGGGCCTTTAACTCAGCTCCGAATTTTCTTGGGGAGAAGCATTGAGATCATTCAAGGTCAAGACGAACGATTCCCATAAATCTCTTCTTGGTTGCATAGGGGAGCATACCAATAATGTTGGCGTTAAAATAAAAAATCTGTATGAGAGAATTGACGCTACAGGAAAGTTCGAAAACCTAATCGCGAATCTAGTATCAGACACCTCATTTTCATCACCAACAAGTGATGCTGGAATAATTGAGATCAAGATTACAAACCTGGATTCATTAGTACCGGGGACTGTGTTAAATGTTTCGGAACTCAATGTAGCTAACGTCCTTTATGATCCATCCTCAATGGACAACGCACTTTTTTGCACAAACAACTGCGATAATCTCTGTATCATGTGCTCGCAACCCCCTTTGGATCGAGAGGACTATCAGTTTTTCCATGATTTAAACTTAAAAATCGTTGATCTGATTGATTCCAATTGTCTTGTCTTAGGCCTGACGGGTGGAGAACCACTCCTACATCCCACTCTTTTTGCATGCTTGCTATCTCGCATTCGTGATAGGCTCCCGACCACACAAATTAATATTTTAACAAATGGTCGTGCTTTCTCGGATAGCCACTCGTGTAAAAGTATAGCAGAGGTCGCAAGCGAAAATTTTGTTTGGGAGATTCCTGTTCATTCCGACTCTTACGTAATACATGACCATATCGCTGGCAAGAATGGTGCTTTTCTAGAAACTTTCACAGGACTACTTAAGTTCTCAGAGTCAAGCCCAAGAATCTCTATCAGACACATTATCCAAAAATCTAACGCCACTCGTGTTAATGATTTTGCCCGATTTGTCTCAAAAAACTTACCTTTTGTTGAGAGCATTTCGTTTATGGGATTAGAATACGTTGGATATGCAAAAAAGAACTTAAATGAGATTCATTTAGACCTAAAAGTTCATCAAACAGAATTAGAAGCAGCGGTGTTTCTATTATCTTCATCTGGAATTAATGTTTCGATATTCAATTTACCTCTGTGTATGCTCAAAGAATCATTGTGGGATTATGCGTACAAATCCATTGATAGCCATAAGCGACATTATCTCCCAATATGCGATAAATGTTCAGTGATAAATGAATGTGGAGGGATATTTAGATCAAATGAAACAGTCTATTCAGATTCCATTCACCCTCTTTAGATTAATCCTAGCTTGCACAATATGGATAGCCCCATTATCGATTGAAGGTGGGGATCAAGAGACCTTTCCCTTAACGAGCGATGAGAGAGGTGAATCAATTTCGACTATTCTCCACTATGAAAGCGATTCGCCCAGTGACTTCTGGGTATATAGGGGATTCGTTGTAAAGTATTTATGTGATAAAAAGGTTCCAAAATTTACAATCCATAAGATATCTCCAAACCAATTGAGCATACCTGAGGGATTGCTAAGTGCGAAGCGCAGGAGCACCTTCTTTGTGGATGATCACCAAGCCCGTGAATGTTCCTCATTGCCATTTGACTATAAAGGGAGTGGGTATGATAGAGGACATTTAGTCCCAGCAGGTGATTTTGTTTGGGATCAACTCCTAAAAGATGAAACTTTTGTTTACTCAAACATATTTCCTCAAACAGCCAATCTGAACCGAGGGATCTGGAAGCATCTCGAGGAATGCATTCGGGAGTATTCTGCGAGCCATAAGACCGAGTTAATAATTATCACAGGTGGCACATATGAGGAGACTGGATCAATCACCATTGGGAAGCGGGGATTAGCTGTCCCGTCAAATACTTATAAAATTATCTATTCTCCTTCTGACCAAAAAATATGGTGCTATTTGTTTCCGAATGATTTCGACAACTTTAAAAGTATTGTGGATTACCAGGAAAGTGTTGACATGATTGAGTCCTTAGTAAGTGAGGATTTTTTTGATCTTCTTCCTGACAGCATTGAAGTCATTTTAGAATCAAATCTTCTAGAAAGTTTTTGTCGGTAGAGAGTAATATGAAGCAGTCTAAAAGAGCTCTACTCTGGTCACTAGCACTGTCTAATCCAGTTATTTTTATCTTAGCATTTAAAAGTTTTCTAATTGGCACAGCTGTCTCTACACTTTTTGTAATAACTATTCTACTATCCATTAAACACTTGAGGCGGGATTCCTTTACTCAGGTGTTTGTGCTAAACATTCTCACAATTCTGACTCTGTTTTTTTCTGGGGAGGTGATTTTTCGATATCTTTATCCACAATATATTATTCCTAATCTTTATGTATCTCATGGTGACTATTATTACAACATGCCAGAACTGGAACAAAAATTTGAAGATAAAGAATACACCTCATATTATTACACCAATACCCAGGGACATCGCATCTCAAAAACTTTAGACCCGAAAACAGAAATCCAAGCATGTGACTGGCTATTCTTGGGGGATTCTTATACGCAGGGAGCCCAGGTAAATTTTGAAGAACTTTACACGTCCATCTTACATGATATCTTCCCGTCAAAGACAATATTAAATGCTGGTATTAGCGGATTTGACATAGCCGAGGAATATAATTTGATGGCAACACTCTATAATGAGTTAAAGCCTTCGAGAGTGTTTATACAGGTCTGCAATTTTAATGATTTTATGAATATTGGTACTAACAGTTATTCATTGCTAGAACGATTATCATCTAGTTCTGATTTAGTACGATATGCTTTCTATGACTTTATATATAAAGGTCCAGATAATCTGCCTGCTGGAAGATGGGCCGAGCCTTTTTACCTTTCCGATAAAGACAATCGTGAGTTTAACATTTTCTATAAAGGACAGTCGGAGAAAAAGAAGTCCGATATAGAGGCATTTTTCAGCTATTTAGATAAAATTAAAATATTCCTAATGGATCGAAATGTTGACCTCACAATCATACAATTACCATCCAAAGAGGAAGCCTATCAGAGCTATTTTGATGAAGTCATCGAAGCATATACTCTGGACACAACACTTATCGACCTTAATTATCCCAATAAGATTTTAAAGAAGTGGGCCGATATTAATGAAGTCCAAGTGGTAGATGTGAAGAAATCAATAAATGAGATTCCAGAGAATATTTATTTTGATTTCGATGAACATCTTAACGTCTATGGTCACCGAGCATTAGCTGGAATAATTGCGTCTTCTTTGGATCAAGAAAGAAGCAAAAATAAGATCCGCAGATTGAGCAAGAGTAGCGCTGGCGATCGATACCCTTCATACATTAATGACAACACCCAAATTTTATATCAATCAATCAGAGCTGGCAATTTTGAAATACTAATTTCTGATAGTGGATTATCTGAAGAGAATCAAATCACCCATAATGAAGTGAATGATTTTCATCCAGTTTACTCTTCTGATCTTCGGGCTATCCTTTATTCTCAGGGTGATATTAACTATCAACGGACAAACATAATTTATTACGATATTCTTACTGGAAAGACCCTCGCCTTGACACCACAGACTTCAGAGTATGGAGCCATTCCGACCGAGATGACCGTTGCCGGAGATTATGCATACGCAGGCTGGGAATTTGATAGTGGTGAAAATAAATATACAAGATCCCGTATTGTTATGGCAAATATGCTGAGCAAGTCAAAGCATTATATTTCTCCAGAGAACCACAGTTCCTGGCGTCCTTCTTTTTCAAGTGATCGGTCTCTAATTGCTTATATCTCAGATGTGGAAGGAAATTATGATATCTTTTTATACAATAGATACCTAAACACAACCACTCAAATTACTAAAACCCCATATGATGAATGGGACCCATCATTTTCTAAGAACGACTCAATTATTGTATACGCTGCGAATCCAGATGACAACTTTGATCTTTTCATGGTAGATCTCTCTGTACAAGAAAGTACAAGATTAACTGAAACAATTGGTAACGAGTGGGACCCAAGTTTTGATGATCAGAATAGTAGGATCATATTCGCAGGTGACTACGGCCTAATTAATGGGATATACGAATTATCACTCCATTGATTTAAAATTTGAAGTAAATAAATGTATCTGATTGTGGCATTGAAAACACGATGAGTGAAAGAAGTACACAGTCCCATAAAAGTACTTCAGAATAGTACAATTTTTGGTCTTTTGAAAAATACTTTTTCATTTCCCCCGTCACTTCCAGAATTAGGAATATCCCGACTATCGCAGACAGAGATAGGACCCTAAGGTTTGAAATACTTGAACTGATTACTTGAGATATATAGGAAGGAATATTCAGGAAATATTCAATATTGGAGAGGGATTGTCCAATTTTAATGTAAATGGTTCCAGCTGTCGCAAGATCTGGTGCTCTAAAAAAGACCCAAGTGAGGGTGATCGCACCTAGCGTGAGAAATGTTTTCACCCCTCGAATCAGGAAGTGATATCCCCGAGTACTTGTCTTCGGAAACAATGTGCGAAAAGTGGAATACATTAAATAATATGTGGCATTCAGCAATCCCCACATAATAAAGTTTAATGTTGAAGCGTGCCACACGCTGCTTACCATAAATACAAGAAGTACTGAAAAGACTTTGCCAGATTTCTTCCCAAAAGAGGTAACCATTGGAATGTAGATATAATCCAATAGCCACCTGTAAAGCGAGGTATGCCATTTTCTCCAAAATATCTTGATGTTTGTTGCTGAGAGCGGATAATCAAAATTATTAGATATGTTAAAACCAATTATTCCTGCACTTCCTTTGGCGATATCACAATACCCAGAGAAATCAGCATAGAGCTGTATGAAAAAAAGAAACGTACCAAAGAGCAATGTAGCTCCTCCCACAATTTGATATTCACCATAAATGTGATCTACATATGGAGCGAGATTGTCAGCTATCACCATTTTCTTAAATATGCCCCAGACAATAAATTTAGCAGCTAGAACTAAGTTTTCGGGTCGAAAATAACGATACTCAACAATCTGTCTCATTAAATTACTCGCCCGCTCGATTGGTCCAGCGATAAGTTGTGGATAAAAGGAAAGATACAAAGCGTGGTCCCTTAGTCGAAAGTCCTTTACAAAGGCACCGTTCTTCACATCAATAAGAATCGAAACAGCTTGTAATGTAAAAAACGATAATCCGAGAGGTACTGCACCTAAATACTGTAGCCTAGACTGATTTTGATTTATAGAAACTGGTAGATGGGGTACCAAAAATTTATACAAAAGAAGTGGGATAATGATTGACAGGATTTGCAGGACTATTCGGAGTGAGGATTTCTCTTCTGCACCGACTTTTTTATTCTGCGTAATGAAATAAAACGAGAGAAAGACAACGTAGAACAAGTAGAACAAGTTGGTCAATGAATCAAATGAGAAGAAAACAAGACTAGCTGAGAGGAGTATAGCGATATGAAATTTAGGTTTAGATAGCCTAAGAAGTACATATGTAAGGAGTAGTAACCCTATGTATTCAATAGATGCGAAATGCATATTTTTCTATGTTTAGATTAGGAATAATGGTATACAGTTCAGATCTAAAATGTTAGCCAACTCACTCGAGATATTTAGAATCATGAGGTAGAAATTCATTTGCGGCGATAAGCCCATTGATCACACTGATCATTTTGTGATAGAGTTCTAATAGTCCTAAAATTTACCATATTGGGATGAATAGGTCCCTGAGGCACATGGACCTTTCCAGTTGTCTAATAAAATGTATCCCTTGACAATACCATTGGGCAACCAAACCCACCTGTCTATATAAAAAAGGTATTCATCTCCCATACATTCTGCGTTAGCCTTCCCTGGTCCAAGAGTGTGAATAAGTTCCTGTTTGGTCATCCCAGCTGCAACTTTACTAAAATCATTACACAACAATTGAGATGCAATCATCGTTAGCAGAAACAAGTGCAAATAAAATATCCTCATCTGGCCATCCTATTTTTCTTCTTTAAATGATTTGGATAGGGATGAAGCAATTAATCCCGTCGGCACAGCCACAATGCCTAATCCAATGAAAACAATAAATGAGGCAAATATTTTACCCCCAACAGTAACCGGATACACGTCACCATACCCTACAGTTGTAAGGGTAGCAACTGCCCACCAAAGACAATGGAATACTGATTTAAAAGCCTCAGGTTGAACTTCATTTTCGAAATAGTAAATCCCAACCGCAGATACATAAAGGACAAACATTGCAGCCATCAGAAATACAATAAATTCATCTTTCACATCCATAAATGCTCTCTGGAGGCGATCAGCAGCCTTACTGAATTGCAGTAATTTGAATGCCCTGAAAAGCCTAAAGAGTCTGAATACTCTCACTGAACGCAAGTCTACACCCGTACTTAGGTAAAATGGCAAAATAGCCAAAATATCGATTATACCATAAAAGCTAAAAATGTACTGTAGTTTTCTACTTGATACAGCCACCCTAAGTATGTACTCTACTGTGAAAATCGTTATAGTCGTAACTTCTAAATATCTTAACCACATTATCATGTCGTTAGAAAGATCCGGAAGAGTCTCCACAGAAAAGGAGATGAGAGAGAGTAGTATCATAAATTGGATGAAAAAATCCAATACCTTCCCTGCTGTTGTTTCGCGAGTTTCAATAATTTGTTTCAAATTCATATGTCCACCTAAAATGCTATCCATATGGCTCTTCTTGAAAAAGCATTCATTTGTAAATTGTATCCATCCACATCATTATCTTTAACCAATCCCTGCATGTGAGTCTGCTCTAAGCCTTTGAGGGAAACATTTCATCCCAACTCTTTATAGTCTGATATGTAGTGAAAAACATCAGGGATAATACCGTATTCAACCTGTTGTTTTGGCTGAATGCAGGTTGAAGCAGTTGAGGGGTGCTCACCGGATGCCATCGCATACATGCCTGTGCATCCTCGCTTATCGAAATTGTGAATATCACCTAGGTCAGACCATTCGTATAAATTTAGTGCATATACACATATCCATCGCCCATGGTCTGATTGCGTCCAGATACAAATATACTGCATTTTACCATTGCATGTAACGATTGAATCAAAGACATCATTTTGTAGTGCAACAAGTATGGAGTGCGTGAATGCATATGCCGATTCGGGAATTGGAGATATTGAAGCAAAACCGTTAACCATTTTACCAACTGGAAAGGGTAAAACTGTAGAAAAGGTACTTTCTGGAGACAGGTATGATTTATATAGTGCGGCATGAAAGCCTCGTATCCATCTTCTGACAATCGGCTCTAGCACAACATTTTGCAGAATTCCTGTCCCTCGCATATCCCCAAGTGTCACTTTACTGATATCCAGTAAGGTTTGACGTTCAGGAGGTGCTTTACCTCGCACAAGACTCACAAGTTGTCCGATGATTTGGTCGTCGTCAGATCGAATATTGTTACACGATTCATGCGATAGAAGTTTTAAAGGAGGATTGCGGTCTTCCTTTGCAAAAATATTCTCAGGTGGTACATGATCCTTATCAAGTTTATCTCCATCACCAAATTCTTTGCCACACAAATAGCAGAATTTAAAAGAGCTCACATTTCTTAATGCTTTCTGATTCACTACTATCCGAGGCATATTTATTTCACTTAATTCCTTTTAGGCTGTAAATACACCTGACCAAGAATTGTTTTATGTGATTCTAGCAACATTGAAGGATGGGTTTCTTACAGGTCAAGGGTTTGACTTTCGAAATTCATCGGCCATTCGATGGTATTTTCTTAGAACTTCCATAGGCCAATTTGAATAAACATCCCCCCCTTCGAGGTGGGCGATCCCTCTCGCTCCTGAAGGTTGTGATCCTATCTCGATATTTGAAGTGTAGGTAATGCTGCCCATCATAAACACTTCGCCGCTTTCTACACTTATGATTTTAATTTTGTCACTGTTCATCATGATGATAAAATTGGCAAGAGAGTTAACATACGATGTCCCGCGTATGTCCAATATAGCTTGTGCTCCTACTAATTGACCAATTTCAATTGGGTTCTCAGATAGTCCTGAAAGAGCTAATTTGTGTTCTGAAAGTATCAATTGTAGTGCAGCACGTGTAATAACATTGTATCCTGCCAATATCAATCCTTCCTCATAACGCTCAGTCAGAGAACTATCCCCAGAGATGATGAAAGTATGAATTTCCTGATGGCTGGCCCAATTATTGAAAGTGTAGCTAGTATCTATTGGTGAATACTCCTTGTCAATCTTTACTTCGACCTTAGTCTGCTGACTTATTACATTTGGATCCGCGTTTATCCCACGAGTAGTGGGGCCACATGAGGAGAGAACAAGTAGAAGAATGACGAATATCATTGACTGCAATTCTACTTTATTATTGCCTTTCATAAGACCCTCTTTGCTAAATGTTTACTAACAGCCCTCGATTGGATTAACATGAATCACAATCTGTTTTCATCTAACGTGCTCGGCTCGAGCCGCCTCACCAGTCATATGCTCTCTGCACTTCGGACACGAATGATTGGCATCCCATGGTTAACACTTATACTTAACTCGCAACTTCTCGGCATCCCCAATCACCTTCAGATCCTCAGGACCATACCCATGTTCCAGCCACATCCAGTCATCACCTGAGTAGTCGAGGATTCTGTGGAGAGTGAGTTCATCGAGCTTTAGTTCACCGGTTGCGTATGCTTCAAACATTGGCACCTCTACCTGGGCAATCTCTGCGAGCCGTTCAATCGTGATATCCTTATCCTGGCATATCTTGTTTAGTCTGTCAAGGAAGCCGGGTGCTGGGTATTGTTTAGTCATCATCTTTACTTGAATCGACCTACGATGAATACGACAAATCCGAGAACAAACAGTATCCCACTGGGTTGAAAATTTCCAAACAGAGCTACTATGATCCCGAGGATAATCAGTACAGTACCCATACCTTCCCATTTGGCACCTTCTCTTTTTACCTGGGTAGGTGGCTTAGAACTCTCAGCAGGATTTGGAGCTTGTTTAATTGGGGCACCACAATTTGGGCATGCAGCTGCTTTATCAGAGACCTCTTTACCACATTCTGAACAACTAATTAGAGACATAATACTAATTCCTTAAAATAATTCATACAAATACGCGAGCTTGACCCGGTCCTGATTATGCTGTTCGACACCATCTTCCCAATATCCCAAAAAGTCACTTTTTCCACTTGTTTCCATATAGATCAAGGACAAAGTTGCTTACGGAAAAATCTTTCAGCCCATTTGGTCTAAATTCAGCAACACCGTATGCGATGTCATCTGATGGCATTCCCTCCAAATAGAGAAATACAGTAAATTCTTTCCAGGACGTGTTGCCGTTCTTCCATATAGCTTTTGCAACATCTTTCATTTCTTTTTCAGAGGGGACTTTGTCGACCTGCAGTATAACTCGCTTAGTCATTCTTGGTGTGCCCGCATAACTCACGTTCTCCCCCCCGACAATTTTGAAGGGTAGGACTGCCTCACTATCGTGAAGCTTTGACGATGGCACATACCCAATTGCCATTGATTCAGACAAAGTCGTGTCACCTTCAGCAAAAATGGCGTACCAGTCAGATTTAAAGGAGAACGCCTTTACCCTCTGGTTTCGTTCTAATCGAGACAGGATTTTTGATGATTTATCTTGGGATGAGTATATATCAATTTCTGAATGAGGATATTTAATAGCGCCCCATTTATTGGTAGGAGTACCAGATAAAACTACGTCCGCATCAACCCAACCCACGACTCGGATACTGTCTTTAGCAAGAACATTAACTTTTTGCCAGCCATCGTATGGCTCAGTGGCAGATGAGAGGGTCTGGACTTTAGTATTAAGTCTAATTTTTACCTGTTGATTTTCCGGACCTGGTGGTTCTTGGGTATTATGTACTGTAAAATTGTTAATTATCCTAATCTCACCAACTCCAGCATACTCCTTTGGGGGTGAGCAACAATTGATGGTCAATAGTAATAGAATAACCGCAGGCATATAATTCTTCATTTTTACTCCCTATTAATAAATTATCAAATACCGCATATCGTCAGAAAGACCGAGAGGAATATCAACGGGCCTTAATTTTGCATTTTGAAGTTTTGACAATGATTGCCCCCAATCTGCCTGAAAAAAGGATTCGAGTTTAGTACTTCAATACTGAGACTAAGTGCTACTTTGTCATTCCCAGATTCCATATTGTCCCCCATATGCACCCATATCATTTCTAGAACCATCTAGGTCATTGTAGCGAGAATCAGGGTTTCCAGTGTTGTGTGCAGGACTAGAATCATTAATTGAAAAATCGTTTTCATCCAGAAATAATGGGTTAACTGAGATATTCCCCCCCAAATAATTAACATCTGAGTCGGATAAATCATAGTCAGAATATGACATTTCAATAAACACGCCACCGTACCGATTCGAGAAAGGATCTGAATTAGATTCCCAAAAAATACAATTCATAAATCTTAATGAATAGGAATTGCTTCCATGGTCATTACACTGTAAAAGTGAGCCTGTATCGTAGTCGCCAATCAAGTCATTGTTGAAAAACACACAATTCTCCAGTGAAATGTCGGTTGTATTATAGATATACAGAGCCCCACCTTCATGTTGTGCCTGATTATTACTGAATATGCAGTTTCTTACAATTGGTTCACCATAATAAAGGCATAAAGCACCACCATACCAGTTTCCACAATATTCTCCATTGGGAGAGATTCCAGCTACATTGTTGATAAATTTATTATTTACTATGACTGGGGACGATTCGTAGGAGTAAAGTCCTCCTCCTCCTCCACAACTATTATAGTTATCCTTAAAAATATTATTTTTAATAAGAATATTCGCGTTCCTTTTTAAGCTAATCCCACCACCATCACGAGACCAAGAAATATCAGGAGAGCTTTCAAAACTGACATAGCCCGCATTTTGAATTGTAAAGCCCTCGATTGAGTTGGTTGTATCTAATTCAGAATGCGAACCGTTGACAGTTATTACAGTGCCATTTCTAGACCCATCCAGTATTGTATTATTAGGACCGTTTAGACTCCGGAGCTTAACGTTCGGTTTTTCAGAGAAAAGAAGGTTTTCATAATAGGTACCGTCCGAGACTTGCACAATATCAGTTGGCTCAGCTGCGTTAAGAGCTGATTGGATAGTTGGGAAATTCGTTGATGGTACAGACAGAATAGCTGGGCTAATATGGACAGATTTTGAATATTCTGGACCATCACTGAAGTTATTTCTGGAATCATATTGACGAATAAAATAGGAATACGTAGCAAATTCTATTGCGTTATCATCAAGAAATGTTGTAGATAATTGATCGGTTGTCGAGTATAGAAGTTCAAGATTTGATGAATCACTCCTGCGGTATAACTCATACTTTAGGAAATCATTTTCGTGACTCTCAGCCCAATTTATCAAAAGAGTATAATCGGGATTTACTGTAACCTCCAAAATAGTAATATCTTCAACTCCTTTAGTATTAAAATATCGAACATTGCTTTCACTATTGAGCAAAGCACTGTCTTGAACTACAATTCGGTACACAAAGTGGTTAGATAAGGTAACCATTGTATCTATATAGGTTGTATCCACTCTTTCTTGGACTTGCAACACATCAGTCCAATTATTTACACAATTGGGATCGAAATAATATTCAGGCCACTCATTCCATGAAATACAAGAATAGAAATCTTCTGATGAAATCGAATCTGCTTTCTGAATAATATATTGTTCAAAGTCTAGATCTTTGGACGTTTCCCAAACAATTTCCACAGAATATTTATTGACGACTGATTGAATTAATAATTGTACAGGATCAGGACTTCGACCATCGTTGTTGACAGTTACGGTAATCGAAGGTGAAATGGCCTCATTTTCAGAATCATCAAAGGCTCTGCATTGTAATGTTCTAAAGGCACCATCTTCAATAGCTGTGGTATTCCAAAAAAAAGTATAGGGAGGGCTCTTGACATCGCCAAGTAGATTTGCACCAACATAGAACTCGACTCTATCAATAGTTTCATTGTCTGTTGCATCAACCCTAATCGGCACAATTTCGTATACTATACTCCCATCTACTGGTTCAATCAGGTTAATTGTAGGCGGAGTTGTATCGTTCACCTCACAACTACTCATTAGGCAGATAATTGTGAGTAAAATTAAGAATAAGAACAGTGTAAAAAATCTCATTTTGTTGCTCCAAAGATTATTCCTATTTCATATTATTGATATTCGCGTAGGTGTTAAGCTTGAGCCACTCACTTGGAAGCACTTCTTCTTCTGTTGAAAGACTAGCAAAGCCCAATACAGTAAACAGTGTGATAATAAACGACTTTTGCTCTGCCCCTGACTATTGGTTTCTTTTGTCACTTTTGAAGCAACCTTTTTTAACATTTGGCACATAATGTTCCGACGAAGAGGAAACTGCCTTTTCAGACTAATCAATCTGTATATCGAATTGCTAGGATTTTAATTTTCATGGTATAGCCCCCGGGTATTGTTAATGGACTGCCATCAAAATTTGTTACTTGTTGTGGAGCTTGATATCTCTCTTGATTGTCTGCAATGTATAGAGCATTGGCACCTACCTCTTTGGCTTTATTCCGAGCTGTTTCCATTATCTGAGTCTCAGTATTGTAGATGCTCCCCGTCGCATTAATGATAGCTATTATCTCGTAAGGACGAGTTGGTTCTGTGAGCAATAATTCAACGTTTGTGGTTGGAGGATATGATTTACTTGGATCTAGGAGTACAACTCCTGCAGTTGTGCAAGAGAGAACTAATAGAGATAAAAATGCTAATACCGACATTCTCATATGTTGACCTTCCTTCCAGTAATTTTTAAATGTATCTAACGCAAAAGGCTAAAGCTACTTTTCTAGAGAGCATCGTTTGTAAGTTAATTATATCTGTCCCCATCATTTTCAAACTCCACACCTTTCGTTTGAGTCAGCTCTAAGCAGCTTGTATAGTTTCATGGTATATCACTATCCATTATTTTCAATCTTGCCAGCTAGTAAGTATTCCATCTTCGAAGTAGAGATATTTTCTTGTTTTGGCACCATATACCCATTGCTCATGTGTGCCAAATGAGTACACAGTACGATTTATATCATCCGGTCTCCCTAGGCTTTCCTGTGCCATATCGGATGTCATTCCAATCCATATCTGACGACTCATAATTTTCGTTGCAATGTTGTTGCCCCATTCCTGCTCAAGTACTTTTCGTTTTTTTCTGTCTGATTCTTCTCTTTTAACCCGTCTTTGTTCAGCATCCCTGTTATCCTTCAGCTCGAGCTCTCTTTGTCTTGTTCTCCACTCAGTTTCTTTTTGTTTCTTGCGCTCCTCTTTAGCCAATTTCTGGATGATGCCAATTTCATCAGGTAGTTTCTCAAAATATGTAGTATTTAAATACCCTAGTTCTCCGTTGAATTTTCCCAGAAGAAAATCACTGTTTGGATCAACTGATATTTCAACCACAGTACCCCTTGGAATTACGGCGAGAGCTTTCGCAAAAGGGGAAGGTTCGCTTTTCAGCCTCGCTTCCATCTTAAGTTTAGCTTTATAATACTTCACTCCGCTCATCTCTTGATCTGAAAGCATTCTGTCGCGTTCCGCCAATTGTAGTTGCTCACGATACCCTTTGAGCAGTTGATCGATACTATTTCGGATATTTGATAAACTGTCAATTTTGTGAAGGAGGGCCTTCTCATCAACCTGTGCATTCACATTAGAAATACAGAAGAATACGACTGTTAAGATACGTACTGCACTCATCTATCATCTCCTAATAAATTTTGAATCATTCTAACATTTTGCGCTTGAGCTGCTTCCTGAGGCAGACTCGCTTGGTTTGGTGGCACTAGCCCTCCACATCATTTCCCCCCTTGCACTTCTTTGGTTTTGAGTCCGCTCTAAGCAGCTTGTTATATGCCACTTAATTCGTATAGTTTTTTTATAGTTTTGTTGAAAATTGAATCGGGACTTTGTGATTCAAACTCATAGGCTAGAGTATTAAGCTTCTTTTTCTCCCTGGTGAGCTCTGCTTGAAAAATGTTTACCCAATCCTCGATTTCAACATTATAATAATTTTGCATGATATAGCGATATTGATATCGTTTTAAGGAGTCATTTTTGAAATACATCCGCATTTCAATTGGAATATCAAATAAATCCAATGCAGTATAAGTTTTACCATAATATCGAACCGAAGTATTTCTAAAAGTGAAATCATATGCATTCTGAATGCGCTCATCAGATTGCGCGCCCAGCTCTTTTTCGACCTTGTAGGGTGCTTCCCAACTGTACGTGGTTGACTTTACTGTTTCTTGGCTCCATCTGCAACCGCCAGAGGCTACAACTTTTCCAGTTACTTTTGGAGAAATATCATAGTGAAATGCACCCCCGTCAAGTTTGCCTTTTAGAGGTGTAATTTTGAAAAGAGTCGTAACAGATTTTACCCCTGAGTTATACTCATAATACTCAACATCAGTCCCCTCAAAATTCACCCTGAAAAAGTTATCAGGGTTCTCTGAATCATATTTCTTGCGAAGGGCATAAAATTCAGAATCAATCTTCGTTTTATACATACTCAACTTCATGTCCACTTCTAAACCATGTAAACTATCTGTAAATCCCTGAATATTTCTCAGGAATGTAGTATCAAGCGTGGATTTCTTATACTCAAGGTATTGCGGATACGAAAGATCTGTAAATTTGCTCATCAGAACTATGTTATCAGAAATAGATTTTCTTGTATTCTCCACTTCAAGAATTACATCCTCATATAATGTGTCCTGCGAGATTAGAGTTTTCACTTCGTCTGGCTCTAATTGCTGAGTGACACTAATTGGTTTTGAACAATTGATAAAAAGTTGAAGAACCAAAAATATCAATAGAATTTTCATGTGCATCTTCTTCTCCTTAGTTGATGATTGTTGTGCATATAACGCTCTTGGCTTAAGCTGCTTCCCGAAAGCATCGCTTTGTTTGATAGTCGTATCCATCCACATCATTTTCGTTAACCGATCCCTTGCGTGTGTGTCAGCTTTAAGCCTCGTATAGGCAAACAATAATAATTCAACACCAAAATGTATTTTTTACAATCTACATCCCGTACTTAAGTGATTTCTGGTTCTAATCCTAAAAGGACAAGTAGCCTAATCCAAGACGCATCTAACTGAACACCCCATGCTTTTTCTATCGGTAATTCTACGCTCTACCTGCTCATTATTGAAGTTGAGTTCACGACTCCCAACCAAGTAATCCCCATACTCGGTAATATTCCAAAATTTTGCTATGAAGGTCGCATGGATAATTTGCCCACCGCCACCTGAGTCACCACGCCATCCTGCTGGGTATGCTTGAAATCCTGAAGTCCCAAATTCAGCATTCTGATTAAGTAAGCCGTCAGCCCACGCAGGTGCATAGCCCGCAAGCTTACTCCCCTCGTTTGTGCCACGCAAATAGGATCGGTCTGCGTCTGTCTCGTTCATACCTAAAAATATTTCAAGCTCTTTCCACTCATCATCAGTTGGAATATGCCACCCCTCGGGTGCCAGTCCGTTAGGGTCGGTGATAGCATACCAATTATAGATTGCACCAAATTCTCTCGGAAAATTAGCTGCATCAGGGTGATAGCAATACGCCTCGTTTGTGATATTCAGCCATGTATTGTTATCTGACACCAGGTTTATTGGAGATCCATCTCGAAATGTAGTTGTTCTCAAATTCTCAGCCATCCAAATTTGATTCCCAAATTGAATTACATCATACACATTGCCATCTACGTCTGAAACTGTCTCATCCACAATAGTTATGATATGGGTTGTGTCGGAAGTCGCCCCGTAACTATCAATAACCTCCATTTTTATGGTAAAACTTCCGGCTATCGTGTATTGGTTGCTTGCTGTTTTAGTAGAGCTAAATCCGGTATCCCAGGTGCCATCATTTTCCCAATCCCAACGTACTTGGAGATATTCATGTGAATCCTCTATATCACTACTGGTCGATGCGTCGAAATAAATAACTGTACCAATAATTCCTGCAGGGGGATCTACTGAAAACGATGCGAAAGGGGAATGTTGCTCAATAATTATATTAATCGAATCAGCTCCTTTTCCACCCCCATCTTCAAGAGCTTCTGCCTTTACAATGTAATTCCCTGGGGTTAATGATTCCGTATCCCAGGAATATCCATACGGCCACACTTGGTCACTTCCAAGTGCAATGTCGTTCGCGTAGAAACGAACCTCACTTATGTCGTTTTCTACATCCTCCGCTACTACAGAAATTTCTACTATATCACCAAGCATAAAAATACTGTTATTGGCTGGAGCGGTAAAAGAAACGATTGGTTTTTGATTTTTAACTTTTTCTTCTGGCTTGTCACACGCGACAAATAAAACAATAATTATCAAGAATGTCGTAAGTATTGAACTTTGGTTCATCGGTTACCCCGCTCATAATGTAATGCAAGAACTTATCTTAATTGTCCATCCCAATCAATTGCTTTCAGGCACCTAAATAGCCGGTTCAAATGCATTTTATTCATTTAGTTGTCTAAAAGTCGTGTTTATAGTGCTATCAAGGTTACAAGGATTGAAGCACCACCTATCACAACTTGAATTGTTTGCACCTGACAAACCTTATTCAGTCTATCTATAAAGCCGGGTGCTGGGTATTGTTTTGTCATGAGTTGCCCTGAATCATCCGCCTAACCGATCCGTACTTGAAATTGGGTAGGCTTTAACTTAAACCGATCACTAAGTGCACCATTGACTATAAATAGCTTTGGATCCTTTTCAAATTTGAAAAGCCTATATAAATGATACTCACCCGCAAAGCGTTTGGATGTCTCTACTTCATTTGCGGATGCAAAGAATGGTGTCATTAAGCCAAATCTCGTGGTTTTTACCTCAATTCTTCTTGGTTTGCCATCAGGATCGAAAGATTGAATATCATAGCCCATATGATCTCCTTGAGTTACGGATACTCGATCAATTCGTTCAGCTAGAGATTTTAGACCCGAAGTCCAAAGCCTGTAGTGTTCATACTCCATAATAAACTTTTCACCTTCAGCTCCCAGTGATCGATTTGATGCTTCAATTGCGAGGTAATTTGGATTCCTATTGGATTTCCGCGGCGGTAGCTTGGAAAAATCTCTGGTACTAACAGTCTCAGTTGGGGTTGGTACAAGAACGGAGGAATAATCGATCTTTTGAGGGGTCTGGTCTGGTTGTTTATTAACAATTTCTATAGTTAGGCTTTCAACCTCTTTGTGGAATTCTAATCGACGAAGGACTGTATCCCTAAGTAATTCTTGGTAATTGGATCTGGGTTTGTAACCATCAATATATGGGAATCCCTCCTCTATTAGGATAGCACTTATATTTGCGTGCTTAAACTCAATAGAGCCTTTGCTACGACCTATTTGCGTTTGGAGTTTTCGATTATAATCAATTTTGGAATAACGCTCACCCTTCAGCTCCATTTCAAGCATATCGAGGTAATCGAAAACAATTGCTTCTACTTCTACCAGAGACCATTGAACGGGCATTTTAATAAAACCCCTTACCTGATATAAAATGTCTTATACCGCCCCTAGGGTTCTCAACATCACCATCGCGCCTTGGGACCAGATGTATATGGCAATGAAAGATCGTCTGCCCAGCAGACTGACCATTATTCATGCCGATATTAAAGCCAGTTATGAGCTTGTCACGTAACTCAAGTTCACTTTTTAATCCAGCTATAAGCGAATTAGTGGAATTGACCTCTGGCTGAGCGAGCCCGAAATAATTATGGACATGTCTTTTGGGAATGATCAGAGTATGAAGATCCGTAACTGGAAATTTATCTCGAATTGCATAGCTTAGTTCATTTTCAGCAATAATTCGCTCTTTATCTATCTCGCAAAACAGACATCCATCTTCACGATGCTCATATGATTCCTTGAGTCCCCGAAAGTCGGTATCATCCCTGTCACGCTTCATAGCGTTACAGCTATAGCATAAGGCCTGAAGATTGCTAATGTCGTCACTGCCACCATTATTCCTTGGGATAATGTGATCTACTTCAAGTGCCTTGATGTGGGCGGAAATGCCACAAAGCTCACATCTATACCTCGCTCGTTTTAGAACTTCATACCTGATAGTACCACTAATGTAGCCAGAAGCATGATTACGGTGTGCCCAGATTTTATCCCCACGCTTTGCGATGTATTCACCAATCTTAGAATCACACAATGATATCAATTTAGAAATTTGACTTTTGGTAAGATCATCATATCCTGGTAGGGAATACCGTTTCTTTTGCCTTTCAACAATTCCACGATTGCGAAGCACTCTTCCTACCATATTGTTGGTGATATTGACGTAGTATTCCAGCTGTGCTTCATCGTATTGGAGGATTGCTTTTGCAATTTCGTCCTGGTGTGATAATCCGCCGGACTCTAACAAGCGTTTGATCATCACGGGCTGATAGATATGCGACATGCGCATTTTGGATTTTATAAATTCGTGAATCGTTTTATAATTCATTATCGCTCTCGATTTGCGGGCACCAACTCAAAAATCCCCACTTTAATTGTGATTCCCGGGGCGAATTATTGCAGCAAGTTCACCTACTGTGATA
>Ga0233447_1001099_pt1 | contig 24509 bp, 21 predicted proteins | sample SI_124_October20_3_FD_183014 | JGI IMG/M metagenome (GOLD analysis project Ga0233447, IMG submission 183014) | Seawater microbial communities from Saanich Inlet, British Columbia, Canada - SI_124_October2016_135_MG | ecosystem: Environmental > Aquatic > Marine > Inlet | place: Canada: British...
AAGATTCTTCGATGCCGTGGTCCAACGCCCATGAGAAGTCGTCGGCAGTTTGACCGATTTGTCTCTTTGCGGGTGGCCCTATTTTTGGGGGTCACGCCATATGCCTGGGCTATGGGAGCGGACAAAAGGCCGGTGAAAGTCACCTACATTGTCTTGGTGAAAACCAAGGTACCCAAGGTGCAGGTTATTGAAACCGTCCGAAGGCCAAAGGATGTCCGCAGGTTTAAAGAGCTCGCTATGTCAGTGAATTCAGGAATCAAAGCTGGCTGTTTCCCACGGAATCAGTCGGTGCAGAACTGTTCGAAATGCGAGTTTCGAGATGGTTGCCTGGGACAAGTGGCGGTCGCCGCCTGAATGGGGAAGTAGGGTGCCAGCGGTGCTCTACTTTTTAACCTCTTTAGGTACACACACTCGCTCTAATATAACCTAAAATCACCATTCCAAGTGAGTCCCCTACCCTTTCAGAAGAGAAACCTCCTTGTAACCACTGTAAAAAAAACACATGAGCAAAAACGGAAATAATATTGAAGCACGGCTCTGGGAAGTGGCTGACAACCTGCGAGCAAACTCCGATCTGACACCAGCTGAATACTCACCCCCGGTATTGGGATTGATTTTTTTGCGGTATGCCGACCAGAAGTTTCGTGCAGCAGCGAAAAAACTTGAAGTCGCAGGAAGCAAGCGACGCAAAATCAAGCCTGCTGACTATCAAGCCAAGGGTGTGCTTTATCTGCCCGAATCGGCCCGTTTCTCAACACTGATTCAGTTGCCAGAAGGTGCCAATATCGGCGCCGCCATCAATGACGCCATGCGTACAATCGAGGTCGAGAACCCCGACCTCAAGGATGTCCTGCCAAAAACCTATGAAAGTTTTGAGAACACCTTGCTTAAGGAACTTCTCAAGACCATGAACTCCATCCCCATGGATATTGAAGGGGACGCATTTGGAAAGATTTTTGAGTACTTCCTCGGTCACTTTGCCATGGAGGAAGGGCGGCAAGGGGGTACGTTTTTTACGCCCACCTCGGTCGTCAAACTCATTGTCAACATCATTGAGCCCTACCACGGTCGAATCTTCGATCCCGCTTGTGGATCTGGTGGCATGTTTGTGCAGAGTGCACAATTTGTAGAAGAGCACAAGAAGAAAACAGGTGATGGGCTTAGCGTTTTTGGTCAGGAAAAAACTGGGTCGTTTGTGCGCCTAGGAAAAATGAACTTGGCTATCCACGGACTTGCCGGCGATATCAAAGAAGGCAATACCTACTACGACGACTTGCACCGCTCCACCGGCAAGTTTGACTTCGTTATGGCTAATCCACCTTTCAACATGGACAAAGTTGATAAAAGCCGGCTCAAGGATGATCCACGTTTCCCCTTTGCTCTGCCAAAAGCAGACAACGCCAACTATCTCTGGATACAGATGTTCTACAGCGCTCTTGCTGAGAAAGGCCGGGCAGGTTTCGTTATGGCCAACTCCGCTTCCGATGCGTCGCATTCAGAGCTAGAGATTCGTAAGCAGCTTATTGAGGCCAACGCTGTGGACGTCATGGTTTCGGTGGGGCCCAATATGTTCTACACCGTGACACTCCCTTGCATGCTTTGGTTCTTTGACCGAGGCAAGGCGAAGACAGATCGTGCGGACCAGGTGTTGTTTATCGATGCTCGTCACATTTACCGGCAGATTGACCGTGCCCATAGAGACTGGACGCCGGAGCAGATTGAATTTCTCTCCAACATTGCCCGGCTATATCGAGGCGAAAAGGCAGAGAACCTACACGACAGCGCCGATTTGATGACTGAAAGCTTTCCTGACGGGAAATACGTTGATGTGGCCGGTCTTTGCAAGGTGGCAACTCTGGAAGAGATTGAAGCCCAAGGATGGAGCCTCAGCCCAGGTCGTTATGTGGGCATGGCTGAACGTGAAGAAGATGACTTTGACTTCAAGGAACGGTTGGGAGAGCAGAACGAAGAACTGGAAACCCTCAACGCCGAAGCTCGTGAACTGGAACAACGAATCGCTGAGAATGTGGCGATGTTGTTGGAGGGGGAGTGATGGCGACTTGGGCAATTGAAACCCTCGACTCAGTCGCCGAAATGCTATCTGACAAGATCAGCATAAACAAGCTGACTTGCGAGAGTTACATCTCGACTGAGAACATGCTTCCAGAAAAGGGAGGTGTCGAGAAAGCGTCGAAGCTGCCATCCTCTGGTAATGTGAATGCCTTTTGCCCTGGTGATGTCCTGTTCTCAAACATCAGGACGTATTTCAAGAAGGTTTGGCTTGCACCATGGCATGGTGGTGCGTCTGCCGACGTAATAGTGTTTCGTCCGAGAGACAGCCAAATAATCGATAGCCAGTTTCTCTTCTATTTCCTCTCAAGTGATGCATTCGTTAATTCAACCGTGACAGCATCGAAGGGGACCAAGATGCCCCGAGGCGACAAGGATGCAATGCGGAACTATGAGCTTTCCCTACCCCCCCTCCCAACTCAGCAAAAAATCGTCTCAGTCCTTTCTGCTTATGACGACCTGATTGAGAACAACCAGCGCCGAATCAAGATTCTGGAGGAGATAGCGCAGAACTTATATCAGGAGTGGTTCGTCAAGTTCCGCTTCCCCGGCCACGAAACCGCAAACTTCGTCGATTCGCCTCTCGGCAAGATTCCGGAAGGATGGGAGGTGACGAAGCTTGAAGAAGCATGCACTCTTAATTATGGGAGAGCATTAAAAAAAGATGATCGTTGTGGCGGGAAAATTCCTGTTTACGGATCAAGTGGAATTATTGGTGCCCACGATTCGAAACTTGTCGAAGGGCCAGGAATAATTTTGGGGCGCAAAGGGAATGTGGGTAGCGTTTATTGGTGCGACAAAGACTTTTTTGTAATAGACACTGTGGCGTGCACCCCAAATTAGGGCCAAGCACAAAGAGACTATTAGTGTATCATGTTAATGTGGTTTGAGTTAAAGAAACGCAGGGTATTACCTGCACTGGGTTAGAGGAGGGGTACCCCTCCTCTAAATTATCTGAAAATTCTTGCGGAGTTAAATATTTCAAAGAGCTATGCGGTCGCACAGTGTTGTAGTCACGCTGCCAATCAGCGATTATTTCGCGTGCTTCTGACATACTAAAAAAACAATGCTGATTTAAACATTCTTCACGCACTCGAGAATTAAACGACTCAGCGAATGCATTTTCTGTCGGTTTACCTGGCGCGATAAAATGTAATTCTATACCATTTTTATAAGCCCAAGCATCGAGTGCGTGACTCGTAAACTCAGGACCGTTATCCATCAAAATGCGCTGAGGTTTACCGCGCACTTCAATCGCTTCGTCTAGTGATCGAATCACTCTAGATGCCGGCAATGAAAAATCTACCGTCATCGCCACAGCTTCGCGGCTTAAGTTGTCGACCACGTTAAACACCCGAATGCTGCGGCCATCAAACAAAGTGTCCGACATAAAATCCATCGACCATGTATCGTTCACCTTGGTCGGCAGAATGTGCGGTTTACGTGATGCACGCGATATCTGGCGACGTTTTTTACGACGTACTTGTAAGCCGAGCAAACTGTAAATACGAAATACGCGTTTATGATTTATCTGCCAGCCTTCGCGGCACAGCATCACATGCAAGCGGCGGTAGCCGAAACGTGGTCTTTCGGTAGCGAGCGCCAAAAGACGTTCGATTAGCTTTTGTCGCGACGGAGTCTTGCAATCATATTGCGCCACTGATCTCGACAAATCTAGTAGCTGGCAGCTGCGTCGCTGGCTAAGATTGTGTTTAGTTTGTAAGTATTCCAAAATTGATTTTTTTGATTTTGGAGTTACCACTTTTTTTTAAGCACGTCTTTCACAGCTTCGATTTCTAAAGCTTGATTGGCCACCATTTGTTTCAAGCGGCGGTTTTCGTCTTCGAGTTCTTTTAGTCTTCTTAGATCGCTGACTTGTAAGCCGCTGTATTTAGAGCGCCAGCGGTAAAAAGTGCCACGGGCAATGCCGTGTTTGCGGAGTAGGTCATCGACCTTGATGCCGGCCTCAGCTTCGCTGAGGATGCGGACGATTTGTTCTTCGGTGTAGCGGGATTTACGCATGGGATTAGTCTGTAGTTTGACAGATTTGTCTCTTTGCGGGTGGCCCTATTTTTGGGGGTCACGCCACAAGGTTATCCATCCTAACTTCCAAAGCGCTCACTTCATCAACCACCATAGTGAAGTTGTCATTCACATCAGCAGAAGACACAGTAGTGCCTGGCACAAAGACATTTAAGCCTCCGAGAACAGAATCATTACTAGCAGCAGAGAGAGTTATTAAAGAGGCGCCAAGAATGACACCTGTAATAAGACTGGGGGTTTGTATTAGTTTCATGACTAAACAATATCACATAAACTTAAAACGTGCTGAACTGTTGAATATCGAGTAAATCCCATTTTCTTTCCGCTCTAAATGCAATGTTATGTCCCAGTTTTGTCCCAGATGAACATAACTCCTTATATTGCAATGGCAATCGTCGGACTTCTAATCCGACGGTCGAGGATTCGAATCCTTCCGGGCGCACCATTTTCCCTTTAAGGGAGTGCTGAGAGTTTGCGGAGAACACTAGAAGCAGTGTTCGTGGTCAAATTTTGGTTTAGCTGCGTGACAGTGTCAAGGGGTTTATTGCCGGTGAAAATTTATAAAGAAACTCGGCTCTCATTAAATATTAATGGTGGTTCCTTTTTACTCTTCCTGACACCTTGAGTCCATTTGGGATCACGTTTAGTTCTTCGATTTTTACAAACCCCACAGCCACTATCTTTCAAGGTCCTATTGGAGATTATAGCTGACCAGCTATGTGTTCCATCTTTACATACCCACCATGCAGACCAACTACTTTTTGCGGCGAAATCTTCGGGCTTGAAAGGCTTGTTTCTTTCATAATCCCATATCTCTGATATCTGAGGGTGCAGCCTTGCAAGACTTTCTTCAGGCTGAACCATTGGAGGGCATTCCTTGCAGGCTCTCAACCGTATCGCATGCCCCTTTTTTATAAATTTAGTTGTTCTAACATTTGGGCTTTCCTTGAAGCCTTTATGACCAACATTATTCCGGCATCTCCAAAATACTTCTTGGTTCACTCCTGGCGTATAACACTCAGGCCCGATTGTGTTCTTTTCGTAATCCCATTCTTCGCATAATTCTGGGAATAGATATGCTAATGAATCTTTAAAAGGAATGGTGATTGCGCGTCTTCCATGTTTCCTGATATTTTGTTGCGTTTCTACGACTAGATCGTCTTTTCTAAAATGATTGGCCTCTAGATAGTCTTCGGCCAAATCCATTTCCTTTGGGGTTAACGAGCAATTTTCTCTAATTACTTCTATTATCCCTTGAATCTCCGTAAGAGACACATCTTTATCACTTTTCGTGATAATGTCATGAGATTCTTCTTTTTCTAATTTACTATCTCGAACCCTAATCAAAAAAATGTTATTTTTTTTGCATGAATTACTTTTTTGCTTATCCCTACTATTCCTATCGTTAGATTTGTGCCAGTTACCTCCGTCGTATTCAATAGCAATTTTTTTAGAACTGATGTAGATGTCTAAAGAGTGAATACCTTCAATGTCCGGTTTATAATCCAAATGGCACTGTTCGAGATTAAAAATAGATGTCAGTTCAGCCCAAATCCTGATCTGCTGTCCTGATACGTTGCCGCGACATTTATCGCATCCACTCTTATTACCTCCTGTCCTGTTGCTTAGCGCCACCTGCCATGGGTGAGAACAAAACGAGCATATCCAATGTGCTCTTATATGATTATAAACCGTTATTTTATTTGGGAAGACGCCTTCTTTTTCATTTCTTGAATAATTCCACTCATCCTTTAAATTCAAATATTTGCCTCGATCCCAAGCTTCTTGAAGGCTCCCGTTTTTCTCTAGAGACATTGACCGTAGCGTATTGGCTCTTCTCTTTAGCCCACAAGAGGTGCACCCTGTTGGCTTATAGCTCTTTGTTCGATTGCCTATTCGGGCTCCCCATTGATGAGAGCACTCAAGACATTTCCACTCCATTTTTTTCTGAGAGCCCGCTGTCACTGTTTTTGGATCCCAACCATGTGCTTCTTTCGCAAGCTCTGGATGAGTTGTTGCGAGATCGTTAACACCAGGTACTAATTTAGCCATGTCTAAGAAACATAGTACTAAATCCTTAATATAGAGTCCCAAAAAACATATTTTCTCCGCTGAGCCCCATAGGGCAAGCGGTCTAATATTCAATATAGGCTGTAAATAGGTAATAACATCTTATTACAGTAAGGAATCACTAAAAAAGAACACTAAATCTAGAAAAATTTAAAATAGTGAGCTGGTGGATTATCCCAAAAACAAGAATAAAACTGTTCCTTTTACCCTTAATTCATCTATTACAAGACTGTGGATCTACAAGTAGGACATTCTGTAGACTCCAATCTTTCTTTTCTATTAAGAGATTCGACATATAGCTTTAAATATCTGACAGATTCTTCCAGAGTCATCATTGTTCCGTTAATGTGAAATAAAGGACTCTGAGTATTAGCTATCTTGGCTTCGTTAAAGAGTTTTTCTTTTGCATTTTTATTGTATTCCATAATTATGGAATTAGAGATTTTATCTTGATTATTCATTTATAGGTTTTCCTCTACTTATCTAGGCTTGCCGTTCTAAGCACTTCAGTTTCCCTTAAAAAGAAACCAAAAAAGAAAATCAAAGCTATTGGCAGCTAAGGAGCTTAGGCCAGGCCTTGGGAGCCTGGCTACCTATTGCACAAGCAACGACTATTTTAAATTTTTTACAGAAATATTTACAGAACTGAACTCCAGATCACTTTAACAGGTAGAAGACTTAAGCCAGGCTCCAAAGGCCTGGCGACTTCAGTAGCTATCAGTAGCTTCATATTTAATAACGATATGAGAAACCAATAATTACCAACTAATTGATAAATATTTTAATCAAAGGGAAAATAGCATGACAGATGATGAATTAAGTGATTTACTATTAACACTTGGATCTGCTAACACCACAGAGAGTAGAAAAGAAGAAGCCTGGCTTCTATGCACTATTGATGATGAGGGGTATATAAACTTCGTCAAAAGAGAGTATCTTAAACGAAACTATAATGACTACTACGATTGGGAAGATATGGTCCAAGAGGTTTGCATTAAGATCAGGCTAAGCGCTCACGAATACAAAGCCATTAGGACCGCTCATGGGTGGAGGCGCAAGGTGACGATTAACTTTATCAAAGATAAAATGAAGACGCCTGACAGACGAGAAAATAATGTTAAAACGATAAGGTTTATGCCAAGGACAGGAATAGAGGATTTGCTTGGTGATGATCCGAGTTTCCCTCCTCGTGATTAGCGTTTTTGCTACAATCCTTCCATGCGTCAGTTCTTCTTACTTGTTCCCCTTTTACTCCTGCTTGGTTGTTCAGAGGGAACCGAAGTTTCCGATGATTTCACGCTGGCAATCAAAAGTAGCCATTCACCAGGACAGTCTCTTCATCTTCCGGAAATATCTCGGAGACATGCTGGCAAAATCTTTTGAATACAGACAATTGAAATGGATTTTCTTGCAAGTATTTACTGTAGAAATCACGTTTTTCTTGCCTGCCAGAAGCGCTCGAGAATCTGCTCCGAATATTAGAGGAAATCCTCTTGGCTTTTCTCAAGACCAAGACTTCATCAATGAAAGTGGTAGAAGTTGCTATCGGAGTCATATCAAGCCACTCGACCAGCAAATAATACTTCGCACCCATCACAGCACTCTTAAGGTCTTTAGCGGTGGCAGAGGCTTCTTGAAACATTGTTTTGTCTAAGTTGGTTTTGCACTCTGCTGCAAGATACCCTAGACTCGTTTCGAGAGTCACTGAGTCACTAAAGTCAGTGTTATGAGAAGCCTTTATGAGTAGTTTTTTTGATAAAGAAAAGTCCTGGTCCTTGCTTTTTATCTGCATTCCGCCACCATCTAGATGAGAGTCTATAGAGGAATTGAAGCTCATGGACGAAAAGCAAGTTGTGGGACCTGTGGAAAGATTAAGACCTTCCAGTTCTGGAATTACTTTAGGGACAACCAATCGTGGAAGAAATTCTTCAATTATTGTGTTATCAAGTTTTAGTTGCCCTTTTTGTCGGTATAGAAAATCATTTGGGCTATCGAAAATAAAGTTTAGGTCAACGTAAAGCTTATAGCTGTTAAAAGCGTCAACCATCGTCTTTAAGCATTCCTCCGGTGTTCCTATTGCATTATCTAATATAGAAATCCAGTTTTCGTACTGTTGGATTGCCTCCCTTACTCTTTCACCGTCGCTTTCCGGTAGCTTACTATTTTCAAGTAGCGCTTGTAATTTACGGTAGTGGGGATTAGGAATGGTTGCGCTCATTATATTCGTTTTTGGTAAAGGATTGAAGGCTCGACATTATTCACCGAACAAATTGCGTTTTCAATATCTGCTAGGACACTGCCTTCTGCTATAGACGTTGCTTCCTGCAGTGCTTTCACCGCAATAGTTTTAACTTTTTCAGATGAAGCTATGTTTGGCTTGGATGGAGCTGTGAAATGTAAGATTTCTTCGCAAATGTTTTTTCCGAACCTATTCATGTATGTTCTTTCTTGTTGAAGGTCAAGGTTTAAGCCCACCACAGCGGCAATATCTTTTACAAGTTTCCCGTTATAGAATGGAATGCCTCTAACGTTCGATTCTTTTCCTACAATAAAAATAATGTGTGCGGAGGATTCGGAGACTCTGTAAAGCTCAATAAAACACTCTGCTATATCTAGACAGTACTGAATGACTGTAAGAAATCGGTTGCCACGGTGTTTTCTGTTTGAGCCAAACTCGGATTTGGCAGCATTGAGAACATCCCATCCTAGTGCTTCAGTATTCTTCCGATATTGTTGGTGGTAATTGAGGACGTTAATGTAAGGCGGTGACGTAATTATCAAGTCAATCGAATTGTCTTGGATAGGGAGTTTTCGACAATCTGAATTTAATGCTTGTATTGGATTCTTTGAGTAAGGAAAATTCATAACTGTCCGCTCAAGTTTCTCAAATAGACTCAATAGCTGTACTGGGTCTTTTTCGTATCTAGCCTTATCTCCAAGAGTAATGAATCCTTCTGTAAGGAATCTTGCACAAGAGTTCCGACCTAGAGTTTCAGCTGTGCTAATTAAATTATTAATTGCTCGCTGGTGCCCAGGTCTTGATTCTATATCCCCGCCGATTAGCGGCGACTCATTACCAAAAATATAATCTAGACATTCTTTTAGCGGCACAAAGAGCGCCTGCCGTTCACTTGGTTTTGAATTGCAGATTGAATAAAGACGACCTATGTGAAATGCAGCAGGATTAACGTCCGAGCCAACGCACTGCAATCCCATACTAGCGGCTTCATGGAGCACTGTCCCACTTCCCATGAACGGGTCCAGTAACTTTGCGTTTGGCTTAGCATATTTACGAATCAGCGCTTCTATAAGCTGTGGCGAGAATTGACCACTCCATTGAAAAAGGCTGCTCCTCGTCTTCTCGTCGATGTTGAGCTTTTCTTGAGGAACCTTGGCGCGAAGCACTGTCCCACTTCCCTCGGTATGCTCGTTTGTTACCATTGGGTCAATTGTAATAAAAGGATAGTTTTAAAACATTGATTTATCCCATTAGATTATATTTGATTTGGTGCTTTACGTAACATGCAGTCGCATGTAATGCGCTGTCATATCCACACTAGAGTGTCCCAGCATTGCACGAGCAAGAGCCTCATGTCCCTGCTCCACCAGACGTGAATTAACAGCCACTCTCAAGCTGTGTAGAGAAGTCCCCTTCCATCGTTCATGATTCATCTTGAACCTTCTCCAAGCCCCTTCAAGCTGGTTCTTCGTTAAGCCAAACACCAATGAGCCTGGTAGTCTCGCCGGCGAGCCAATAGTTGCTGGGATGAATCGTGTATGTCCCTTCCCTTTACCCGGCTTAATTAACACACGCCCTTCCCCCACATCTCTCCAATGAATACGAGTCGCATCAATAGAGCGCACTCCTGTCTCTGAGAGAAACTTTACTAATGGATAGATGTTTGACGCATATTCCTTTAGATCGGACAACAGCTCCTCAATCTGTGAATCTGACATGCGTGGAGTCGGAACTCGCTCTGGTTTATTTATATAACGAGCAATACCAAGGCATGGATCATTCATACGAAGATCACAAGTAACACACCAGCGAAAGAAAGCCCTAGCTAATCGAAGTCTTCTAGGCTTTTCTTGAAGCCATGGGAGTAAATGACAACGCTGTACTTTGGCTACATGTTGTGAGCCAAATGCTGCACTTAACTCTCGTCCTATGAGTCTCAAATCACTGAAGTGTTTGTCAGTAAGATCCCGATTCTCTTGTTCCTTGAGCCAGCGTTTAACGGCTTTCTCGAGGCGTTCTTTCTCTTGCCCCGTTGGTTTAAGTTGAACCATTCTGCGCTGTGCTTCGCGCTTGTTTGTTGTTCTGAGAGAGCGTCGGTCCCAGATGTTGTCACGCTTAAATCTGCAATACCAGACTTTGTTTGGTCTTTTCTCCAGATACATGCTTTGTGGTTAATTTGTGGTCAAAGTAACCGCAAACCCTTATATCACAATGGCAATCGTCGGACTTCTAATCCGACGGTCGAGGGCTCGAATCCTTCCGGGCGCACCATTTTCCCTTTAAGGGAGTGCTGAGAGTTTGCGGAGAACACTAGAAGCAAAGCCCACGGCATAACAGCCGTGGGCTTTCTAAATGGTGTCCCTAGGGTGATTCGAACACCCGACCTCCGCTTTAGGAAAGCGATGCTCTATCCAGCTGAGCTACAGGGACATCGACCTGCGAACGAGAACTTATTTAGCCTACGCGAGTTACTTTCGAAGCATCAGCTAGGATGCCAAAGTCTGTAACCGTCGCATTTGCGAAATTAGGATTAGCGCCAATAGATTTGAAGATATCAGAGTCTTTATAGTCAAGCAAAGCTTGCTCTGATTCCCAAACGTAAACACCACCGTAAGTATTCGTCTCTGGGTTGGCGAGCCAATGCTTTGAAATCAGACCTGGGAGCCCGGCAAACATTGGGGCAAGCTCATTGCAGACGCTCTCGTACTGATCGTGACCTAATTCGTGTAGATTAAAGTTGATGATTAAAACATGCATGGTCATATTCTAACATCAGCGGAAAGGAATATGGCTAATATAGTGCCATGACCGGGAGCCACGACCTCCTGGGGGAACGCCCCTACTACTCTGCCGATACTTTCGTAAACCTTTGCCGTCAATGGCTGGAAGTTTAACATGACAAAACCAATAACACTTCTCACTTGTGGGATATTAATCTCTCTCGGCGCATGCGCCGCTCCGTTACAGCCGACTCCACAATGGCAAAGCCTCACGCTCGACGATTTCGAAAACGTCAACGGCAGTGACACTACCTGGACGCAACGCGATGACGTCATCGTTTGTAGCGGTATTCCTAACGGTGGCGCACGTCTTATCGCACCCGTCACTAACTTCGAACTCGAGCTCGACTGGAAGCACCATGTATATGGTGGCAATGCCGGAGTGTTTTTATGGTGTCCAGAATCTGCTTTTACCGATTTACCTCCTGGAGCTTTGCCACGCAGCGGAATTGAAGTGCAGGTCCTCGATTTGGGCTACGAAGAAAATTGGTTCAATCAGCATGGCAAGCAATCGGATTGGTTCACCAGTCACGGCGATGTTTTCCCGGTAGGCGCTTCAACGATGACAGCCACCACTCCGCAAATTACTTACACCTACGCCGACGGTTCAACCGCGGTGGTTGGAAACCCTAAGAGCAGCCGTAGCTTCCCTACACAAAGGTTAACTAATGGTGTCGGCGAATGGAATCACTACCGCATTCTTGCGGTAGACGGCCATGTCACTCTATGGGTCAAAGGTCTTCATTTCAAGCGTGCCACCATTAACTGCGACATAACACCAGTGGTGCCCGCGGCGCACGTTGTTTTGAAACCAAGGGCGAATCGGACCAGGAGTTTCAAGGCCTCCACCACCACCGCCAGTAATCATGTAAGTGGTACCGTTCTCTTCGACGACCTTGCCTTTTGCTAATGGCCAGGTGCGCTCGTAAGAATGGATGTGGCCATTCCATACCAAGTCGACATCGTATTTATCATAAAGTGCCGTCAACTCGCGCACGCGTAAATCGCCGTGGCTTGAAGGGCCTTTCCACATATCGCCGTAATCGTTTTCATCAGAGCTAAATGCCGGATGATGATGGCAAACAATTTTCCATCTAGCCTTAGACTTCTTAAGCTCCTTTTCAAGCCAAACAAATTGCTCGCTACCAGGATGCACTTTGCGATTGGTGTCTAGCATGAAAAAATGCGCGTTGCCGTATTTAAAATCGTAATAGTATTCAGGATCTGGCAACTGCATGTAATCGTAGTAATGCCGAGCATCTTGCTCGTGATTACCTAGTACCGGATAAATCGGCACGCGCGACAGGAGGGGGTCCATGCTAGGAAAAAACTCGTCGCGCCAATCACCGATGTTAGTGCCGGTGCCGACAAGGTCACCCGGATGCAAAACAAAGTGCGGGCGCATACCCCATGCCATGTTAGCTATTTGGCCTGACACACTTGGATTATCTTGGGTATCACTAATCACGGCAAAGGCAAAGGGCACATCTTCTTCAACCGCAGACTGGAAAGTCAAAATAGGGCTGGTTAAAACCTGGCCTTCGACGTCGACCGATTCAACCTGATAAAAATATCCAGACCCCGGATCGAGCCCACCAAGAGTAACGGCATGAATGAGCGCATCATCGTCGCCGTCTATTTTATGTGGCAAACTAAGATTCTCTTCTTCACCCAACACATGATCACCCCAGTGCACCGTTGTCGTTGCCGGACGCGAGGTTTCCCAGGTGATGACCATCGACTGCTGAGTGCCGTATTGCAAAAAAGGCTTCACCTTCATAGTGAAGTGTGGGTCGAGCGGAATTTGCGGTACTGCCAGAGTCAAGTCGGAATTGTGCCCGAAGTCTTCCATGACCCATTTAGCCGAAGCCGTCTGATCGTAAATGGTTAGCTCTCGAATACGGCCATGGTGCAAGATATCTTCATTATCATCTTTATAGGCCCCTATCACTACCGGAGCAGCATTCGGATAGAGCACGTCGCCGCTTTGGGCCTTAGTGCTACTCTCTAATTTTCCATTTATATAAAGGCAAAGCAGCTCTCCGTCGTAAGTCGCAGTAACGTGATACATGCGACCTATTTGATAAGCAGTGGTGCCGCGTAAATAAGTAAGCACGCCATCACCGTCATCCGCACCTTCAGTGGCCAAGCCAATATAAAAATTCTTAGTGTCATAGCCTAAGATAATACCTTGCTCGGAATCGCCGTTGTCTTGGATAGCCGAAAACACACCGCCATAACTTTTAGGAGTGTTCACCGACACCCATGTCGAAATAGTGAAATGTTTCTTGGGCAAAAACGCACCGAGCTCGGCGATGTCTTTCGCTACTACCATTCGGTCATCAATGCCATCAAACATTAATGCTCCACCACTTGGACCAGGCGTTGCCAGCGGTGCGCCACTCACTCGTGGATCAGGGCCGAGCCTAGCAGATAACTTACTGCCGTGTAATTCGGCGGAACTTAAACGCCAAGACATGAGAGGATCGGGGCCTCCATGTGCACACAGCAAAGGTAAAAAATACAGAAGTGAGGTTATCGACACTTCTACATTGTAGGCTAACGGTCGCCGCTTTTCCGCATCGGCGCACCACCGCTCGTGCCAGTGTTTGAGCTCGTAGCCCCGCTAACCGAGCTAGATGAACCGCCGATTTTCGAGCGACCACTGCCGAGGATTTCAATTGCACCACTATCAGCCAGTTCTTTAAACGGCGGATGCTCGGCGGCTTTATCGCTAACTTTAGCAGTGGCTCCTAGGCCAAGAAAGAGGTTCTTGCCACCTGGGAGGGGTACTTTCAGCGGGGTCTTACTTGTGTTTTTGATTTCCATGTGATTACTTACACTATGGTAGCAGGGCTAGTGCCCGATTTAATCAGAGTTAAGGTTAGAAATTCTCCAGGAACTCTTCCAACACCTTGAGATTCTTTTCCGCCTCCGGAAAGTGAGGCTGAAAAGCCAAGGCATTCAATAGTGCCTCGCGAGCATTCTGCCAATCTTCTTCGGCAGCGCGCGCTAAACCGAGCAAATACCACGACAAGGCATCGTCAGGAAAATCCAAAACACATTGTTCCATTACGTTCCGCGCTTCGTTCCTTCGTTGCAGAGAATCCAGCGCAGTAGCTTGCATGTGCCGAGGCGCCGGTGAATTAGCTTCCCACTTTTCCGCCCACTGCCCAGCCTGCACTGCTTTTTCAAATTGGCCCTGTTGCATCCAAAACTGCGCCTCACGCATAGCCGAGGCCGGCTGTCCTTGATTGTGAACTAGCGCCTCCCAAAGTGCGACGCCTTGTGGCCAAGAATCCACACTAGGTTTTATCTTTAGTGCTAGCTGGCGCCGCGCAGCATTGCCCTTCCAACCCGGACGGCTTTCCACTTCTTGTATCGCCCACTCTACCGAACGGTCTTGGTGACAGCGGTTACAGGCATTCGGAGCACCGACACTTTCATTCAACCTAGGATCAGGAATCAAAAATCCATGATCTCTTCGCGGGTGGCGCTGCATATAAGTCGTTGTGGGCATGTGACAACTCACACATTGGCTGCCAATGGATTCTGCAGCGTGGCCCGTGTGGGTGCTTACCTGAATCACTGGGCCAGGAATTCGCCCCGCACCAGAATGACAACTTAGACAAAGCGCATTTCCTTCGGCGGTTAAATTTCCGGTATGAGGGTTATGGCAATCTAAGCATGTGACTCCTGCGGCGTGCATTTTTGATTCAACGAAAGAGCCGTACTCGAAATTCTCTTCCAGGATTTGTCCATCGGCGTACCACGCTTCGCTGTGGCGCGGGAGCGCTGGGTGAAAACTCTCCGAGAACGAGTCTCCTGGAGTATGATTACGAAACTCACTGCGCCTTGCATGACAGGGGGCGCAACTTTCCACTCCATCTTTGGCACCAGGAAGTACTCGCTTCGGATTGTCAATATGCTCACTCGCCGGCCCATGGCAAGCTTCACAGCCCACGCCATATTCTGCTACTTCGGTGTGAAAGGTGTCCGTTTTATTGTCCCAACTGCGACGGACCCCGGTGTTGTGGCAAACCGCGCACATGGTATCCCAGTTCATGCCTCGACCCGTCCAGTGACCCCACTCTCCTTCTTGGCGACCGTCAGCAAAAACGTCAAACCACGCACCCGTTTCCGAGTCCTGCGCTAGCTGGTGCACCTGAAGATTTCCATTGAGCATGACGAGATACTGCACCAAGGGTTCGACACCAAGGCGTCGCAGGGCTGGATGCCCATCTACGGTGACTTCGCCTTCTGCAAGAGGCACCTCGGCTAGGTCATGATGGCTATTGGTCCATTCCTCCCAAATTGATGCATGGCATTCCATACATGTGTGCGAGCCGACATACTGCGCTGCTGGAGAGTGTGCTGGAGAGGAGCTTCCACAAGACCATATGAGCCAAGTGGTCAACGTGGCTAAGCAAAAGACTGATGTGGTTTTAATGATGCGCACGATGACATCGTAGAATCTCTGGATGGCCGCGGTGAGGTTTCAGGGTGGGAAACTTTTTAGTTATTCTGTTTTGCGACTGTGATTCTGTAATATGTAACAACGCCTAGTCCAGCCCCTTCGAGTTTAATGCGAACGCGCCAAACCCCATTTTCTTTCCGCTCTAAATGCAATCTTATGTCCCAGTTTTGTCCCAGTTGAACATAACTCCTTATATCACAATGGCAATCGTCGGACTTCTAATCCGACGGTCGAGGGTTCGAATCCTTCCGGGCGCACCATTTCCCCTTTAAGGGAGTGCTGAGAGTTTGCGGAGAACACTAGAAGCAGTGTTCATGGTCAAATTTTGGCTCAGCCATATAGGAGTGTCAAGAATTTAATTCCGGCTAGCGCGCCCACTTCCATTTAAGACTTCACTCATATCTACGAGAATACTACTTCCAATTTTATACTCCGCATCTAGCGCGAATTCCCCTTGCCCTTCTTTTTTGGTTGGGGCTGCCTATCGGGATCAAAATCGGGATTCAGCTTAGGGAGCAATGCGCCATTCCCTTTCAGCCGGGCACGCAATTTATCGCCAAGTTCTTTCGCGAGTTCCGGCCGACTCGCCGAGAGGTCTTGCCATTCGCCGGGATCTTTGGCGATGTCATAAAGAGAAATCGTCCCATCTTCATGCCCCAAAACGACCTTTAGGTTGTCGACAAACAGAGCACTTTGCGGTGTCGCTTGGCCCTGGTAATGGGGGAAATGAAACAATAAATCAGATTCTCTTCGGCGCACCGACTCGGTCTTTCCGAGCCACAAGGGCAACAAACTACCGCCATCTAAATCTTCCGGAACAGCCCCTTCATATCCAGCGATGTCTAGCCAAGTTGGAAACAAGTCAAAGCCAGCAATTCGGGCCTCATTATGGGATTGTGCTGCGATCCCAGGACCGCGAACCAGAAAGGGTACACGAATCCCCCCTTCGCCTAGCCCACCTTTGCCGCCGGAAAGATATTTACGCCTGTTACCGCCAGCGCCATTGTCTGACATATAAACCACGTAGGTGTTCCGGCTCAAATCCAAACTGTCGAGGGCGTCCAGCAAACGACCTATTCCGGTATCCAGATCCTGAGCAAGCGCAAGGCGCCCCAGTTCTTTTTCATTGCGCTGACCGACTCGTTTTTCGACTTCTGCACGCGTCTCCTTCATTGCATTCTCAGGGTAGTGCAATGCGTGAAAGGAGAGGTGTGCGTAGAACGGCCTGTCCTCGTCGATACTGCGCTGCATTAGCTCAATCGTGCGGTCCACCATTCCAAAAATATCAACTGGATTGGGGTCTACGAACTGCTCGGCGTCGCGGTTGCCTGTATCGCCATCGTGAGTTTCAAACCCATGTCGACCCGGCCCGCCGCCGCCAAGATGCCACTTGCCAAAATGCGCCGTCAAATAATCCTTGGTTTGCAGCAACTCCGCAATGGTGACCTCATCTACGGCTAAGTTCTTGGGGGTTATCGGCGGAATCATTCGGCGCCCGTCAGCGGCAGTCAACGACTTTGCTGCCTTCGTCCACCCCAAATGTGCTGGAGTCTTCCCAGTCACCAAGCTAGCGCGCGTTGGCGCACAGACGGACGCAGGGGCATAGGCGGCAGAAAAACGCATGCCTTGTGCGGCAAGTCGTTCTAAATTCGGCGTGCGCACATCTGAGTTCGACGACATTGGCTCGCCGGGAATCATCTCGACGGCTAGCCCATCCCAACCCTGGTCATCGGAAAGTAAGAAAAGAATATTGGGAGGCGCCTGACTTACGGGCTCGACTGCCTCAATCTCTTCCTGCTGCACTTGACCCTCGCCTAATGACGCAAGGTACGCCAATAAGGCTTCGCGATCTGCTTTTCCTGGAAGGCCGTCATAACCCATTGTGGTATTGGCAACCAAGTCACGCGGCCGTTTCAAAAATCGATCCAGGTTCTGCGGTGTCCAGTGTCCGCCAGACTTCGCGAACTGAACCATGCCTGGCGAATAAGGCCAATCCGTAGACGCGATGCGACGCCCCACAACACCGGTCAGCGATGGGGCGATGGCCCGGCCAGTTGCTCCAGGGGAGTGGCACAAGGCGCACTGAGCAAAAATGCGTCGTCCACGCTGAAGCCGATCAGCCAAAGCCGACGGCACCTCTTCGCTTGTCCATTCCTCGCCCTCCTCCGCTGCCGTCACTGGCACATATTTGGCACGCATGGCCAGCAAATTCTCACTTTGTTCCGCGGACAACCTTTCGCGCACTTCCAAAATCGCATGAGCTTGCCCCAAAGTCATTTCGGCTTCGACCTCGCCAACTGCCCTCCCCAGTTCTGCGATTTTCTTTCGATCAAGTTCTTCCCCGGTCAGTGCTTTTTCCAACTCACGCAATAGCAAAGCACGCCGGTCCAAAAAGCGCTGGAACAAATAGGCCTCCTCTTGCACATAGTCACGGAGAGTCCTTTCCTGATCCTTATCCAGCAGCGCCAAAACCTCTCGAGCAACGTTACCGCGCCGAACCGAATGCCCCGAGGATACGCGGAGGCTGACAAAGCCAAAGTGCTGGCTGGGCTTGCCGACGGTTTCGAAATCGTTGTCCTGCGGCGCCCCGGTGGTCCAGGTCAATAACCGCGAGCTGAGGTTCAACAATTCCTGCTTGTCCGCCTTTTCTAATTTAGGCAGCCCAGAACTACGTTTGTCCAGGCGAAACTCGCCCCCACTTCCACTCAGATAGCGCCCTCGCATTGCCACTAACTGCGATTTCTGCTGTTCATCCAGGTCGACCGCGATGCGACCTAGCCCCGCGGCGATGGTTGCCCCTAACTCTGCTTCAGCTTTTCCATAGTCCGCCCCTAGCGCAAGAAAGTCACCTCGAGTGACGGACTCCCCCAGTATCATGCTTTCCAGCGCACGATTCATGTCAATGCGTCTCCGCCAAACGGCGGAGAAGTCTTGCTCCTGATTGCTCAGCGTTTCCACCAGGATGGCGCGCTGCTCAGGGTTGAGTACCGACCAGGTCTCTTGGCCGGCGCCACTGCGACTTAGGCTATGGCCACTAGCAACGCGAAATTTGACGAAGCCGAAAAAGTTCGCGTAGCGCCCGACCGAGATGTAGTCGTTGTCCTCGGCAGTTCCGGTCAGCCAAGTGAGCGTGCGCGAAGCGACTGCGTGAAGTTGGAGTTTCGAATCGACCTCGTAATGTCCAAGGTCGCGCAAAGGATCTTGGGCGAGGGAAGCCAGGTAAAAGACGGTTGCAGTCAGCATGCTTAACTAAACCCTGCAATGCTTGGTTAGTTTTTAATTATTTAAAAGAAATTATGTCATCGAAATTGAGATCGATTGATAATCTAAAACCTGGCCAAGGCATACAAGATATTGCTTACGGTCAGCCAGAGACAATGGTTGCATACGACCTTGGAGCATGGTTTATTGCATTCCTTATAAATAAAACTAGTGAAGCTTGATGCGAGCACACCAAATCCCATTTTCTTTCCGCTCTAAATGCAATGTTATGTCCCAGTTTTGTCCCAGATGAACATAACTCCTTATATTGCAATGGCAATCGTCGGACTTCTAATCCGACGGTCGAGGGTTCGAATCCTTCCGGGCGCACCATTTCCCCTTTAAGGGAGTGCTGAGAGTTTGCGGAGAACACTAGAAGCAGTGTTCATGGTCAAATTTTGGCTCAGCCATATAGGAGTGTCAAGAATTTAATTCCGGCTAGCGCGCCCACTTCCATTTAAGACTTCACTCATATCTACGAGAATACTACTTCCAATTTTATACTCCGCATCTAGCGCGAATTCCCCTTGCCCTTCTTTTTTGGTTGGGGCTGCCTATCGGGATCAAAATCGGGATTCAGCTTAGGGAGCAATGCGCCATTCCCTTTCAGCCGGGCACGCAATTTATCGCCAAGTTCTTTCGCGAGTTCCGGCCGACTCGCCGAGAGGTCTTGCCATTCGCCGGGATCTTTGGCGATGTCATAAAGAGAAATCGTCCCATCTTCATGCCCCAAAACGACCTTTAGGTTGTCGACAAACAGAGCACTTTGCGGTGTCGCTTGGCCCTGGTAATGGGGGAAATGAAACAATAAATCAGATTCTCTTCGGCGCACCGACTCGGTCTTTCCGAGCCACAAGGGCAACAAACTACCGCCATCTAAATCTTCCGGAACAGCCCCTTCATATCCAGCGATGTCTAGCCAAGTTGGAAACAAGTCAAAGCCAGCAATTCGGGCCTCATTATGGGATTGTGCTGCGATCCCAGGACCGCGAACCAGAAAGGGTACACGAATCCCCCCTTCGCCTAGCCCACCTTTGCCGCCGGAAAGATATTTACGCCTGTTACCGCCAGCGCCATTGTCTGACATATAAACCACGTAGGTGTTCCGGCTCAAATCCAAACTGTCGAGGGCGTCCAGCAAACGACCTATTCCGGTATCCAGATCCTGAGCAAGCGCAAGGCGCCCCAGTTCTTTTTCATTGCGCTGACCGACTCGTTTTTCGACTTCTGCACGCGTCTCCTTCATTGCATTCTCAGGGTAGTGCAATGCGTGAAAGGAGAGGTGTGCGTAGAACGGCCTGTCCTCGTCGATACTGCGCTGCATTAGCTCAATCGTGCGGTCCACCATTCCAAAAATATCAACTGGATTGGGGTCTACGAACTGCTCGGCGTCGCGGTTGCCTGTATCGCCATCGTGAGTTTCAAACCCATGTCGACCCGGCCCGCCGCCGCCAAGATGCCACTTGCCAAAATGCGCCGTCAAATAATCCTTGGTTTGCAGCAACTCCGCAATGGTGACCTCATCTACGGCTAAGTTCTTGGGGGTTATCGGCGGAATCATTCGGCGCCCGTCAGCGGCAGTCAACGACTTTGCTGCCTTCGTCCACCCCAAATGTGCTGGAGTCTTCCCAGTCACCAAGCTAGCGCGCGTTGGCGCACAGACGGACGCAGGGGCATAGGCGGCAGAAAAACGCATGCCTTGTGCGGCAAGTCGTTCTAAATTCGGCGTGCGCACATCTGAGTTCGACGACATTGGCTCGCCGGGAATCATCTCGACGGCTAGCCCATCCCAACCCTGGTCATCGGAAAGTAAGAAAAGAATATTGGGAGGCGCCTGACTTACGGGCTCGACTGCCTCAATCTCTTCCTGCTGCACTTGACCCTCGCCTAATGACGCAAGGTACGCCAATAAGGCTTCGCGATCTGCTTTTCCTGGAAGGCCGTCATAACCCATTGTGGTATTGGCAACCAAGTCACGCGGCCGTTTCAAAAATCGATCCAGGTTCTGCGGTGTCCAGTGTCCGCCAGACTTCGCGAACTGAACCATGCCTGGCGAATAAGGCCAATCCGTAGACGCGATGCGACGCCCCACAACACCGGTCAGCGATGGGGCGATGGCCCGGCCAGTTGCTCCAGGGGAGTGGCACAAGGCGCACTGAGCAAAAATGCGTCGTCCACGCTGAAGCCGATCAGCCAAAGCCGACGGCACCTCTTCGCTTGTCCATTCCTCGCCCTCCTCCGCTGCCGTCACTGGCACATATTTGGCACGCATGGCCAGCAAATTCTCACTTTGTTCCGCGGACAACCTTTCGCGCACTTCCAAAATCGCATGAGCTTGCCCCAAAGTCATTTCGGCTTCGACCTCGCCAACTGCCCTCCCCAGTTCTGCGATTTTCTTTCGATCAAGTTCTTCCCCGGTCAGTGCTTTTTCCAACTCACGCAATAGCAAAGCACGCCGGTCCAAAAAGCGCTGGAACAAATAGGCCTCCTCTTGCACATAGTCACGGAGAGTCCTTTCCTGATCCTTATCCAGCAGCGCCAAAACCTCTCGAGCAACGTTACCGCGCCGAACCGAATGCCCCGAGGATACGCGGAGGCTGACAAAGCCAAAGTGCTGGCTGGGCTTGCCGACGGTTTCGAAATCGTTGTCCTGCGGCGCCCCGGTGGTCCAGGTCAATAACCGCGAGCTGAGGTTCAACAATTCCTGCTTGTCCGCCTTTTCTAATTTAGGCAGCCCAGAACTACGTTTGTCCAGGCGAAACTCGCCCCCACTTCCACTCAGATAGCGCCCTCGCATTGCCACTAACTGCGATTTCTGCTGTTCATCCAGGTCGACCGCGATGCGACCTAGCCCCGCGGCGATGGTTGCCCCTAACTCTGCTTCAGCTTTTCCATAGTCCGCCCCTAGCGCAAGAAAGTCACCTCGAGTGACGGACTCCCCCAGTATCATGCTTTCCAGCGCACGATTCATGTCAATGCGTCTCCGCCAAACGGCGGAGAAGTCTTGCTCCTGATTGCTCAGCGTTTCCACCAGGATGGCGCGCTGCTCAGGGTTGAGTACCGACCAGGTCTCTTGGCCGGCGCCACTGCGACTTAGGCTATGGCCACTAGCAACGCGAAATTTGACGAAGCCGAAAAAGTTCGCGTAGCGCCCGACCGAGATGTAGTCGTTGTCCTCGGCAGTTCCGGTCAGCCAAGTGAGCGTGCGCGAAGCGACTGCGTGAAGTTGGAGTTTCGAATCGACCTCGTAATGTCCAAGGTCGCGCAAAGGATCTTGGGCGAGGGAAGCCAGGTAAAAGACGGTTGCAGTCAGCATGCTTAACTAAACCCTGCAATGCTTGGTTAGTTTTTAATTATTTAAAAGAAATTATGTCATCGAAATTGAGATCGATTGATAATCTAAAACCTGGCCAAGGCATACAAGATATTGCTTACGGTCAGCCAGAGACAATGGTTGCATACGACCTTGGAGCATGGTTTATTGCATTCCTTATAAATAAAACTAGTGAAGCTTGATGCGAGCACACCAAATCCCATTTTCTTTCCGCTCTAAATGCAATGTTATGTCCCAGTTTTGTCCCAGATGAACATAACTCCTTATATTGCAATGGCAATCGTCGGACTTCTAATCCGACGGTCGAGGGTTCGAATCCTTCCGGGCGCACCATTTTCCCTTTAAGGGAGTGCTGAGAGTTTGCGGAGAACACTAGAAGCAGTGTTCATGGTCAAATTTTGGCTCAGATGTGTGGGAGTGTCAAGGGGTTTATTGCCGGCGGATCCCTGCTTGTGAAGAGTACTTACTCAAACGCATACTCCATCGTCACCACAGCACAAATGTTTTTACTTATTGCAGTGGTATCATTAGTGCCATAACTAGAAACAGAAGTGTCGTTCCATGGCTTTATTTGAAATATTCCTTGGCTAGCGCTGCGAACATCTCCAATTTTCACGCCGCCGCCCTTAACCAAAATCTCTGCACGCTCACGAGCGTTGGTCCGAGCTTTTTCTAGCATGTTGAGTTTCCATTGCTCTAGCTTAGTGAAACGGAAGGAAGGGCGGTGGCTATTAAATTCGAGTCCGCTTTCTAATAACTTTCCTGCCCCCTCAGCTAGTTGAGATATCAAATTGACATTTCGTGATTGCACAATGAAGCGCTGCTTTATTTTGTAGCTTTCAATGTTATGAGTGTCATTGCCTTTTTCATTTCTTTTGTAGAGCACACTCATTTCCGGGGATTTCCATTCAGTGTCACCGGTATTAATTTTGGATTCTTTGAGGTACGCGGTCACAATTTCCTTTTGTTCATCTACAAGGCTTGCCAAATCTTTTAGATTGGCGCCCCGCGCTGTGAACTCACCACTCCATGACGCTAAATCAGCTACTATGGGTTCAACAGCATATCCTTTTACAGAGATAGTGCGATCGCTAGTTTTTATTTCTAAAACCATTCCGCTGGCGATTAAAGTAGAGATGATTGCGCCCATTGCTAGAGTTGTGCCTAGCCAAAATCCGCCCTTGTTTGATGTAATTCTCCTCATGCTAACTGAGTTTATACATTGAAATAGTCTTTATCAATACAGGTATAAACTTAATTTCTTATTGACTTAGTGAATAGATTAATAAGGTCGATGGCAACACTGTATATTGTGCCAGCTAAAATTTAATAGGTAGATTAATGCTTGCAGCTCAATAGCTGGCGAAGAAATCAGTGAGCAAGATTGTCGAACAACTTGACTTAACTCCTTAGCTCAGCTGGATAGAGCATCGAACTTCTAATCCAATTTATCTTTACTTTCTTTTTCGAGTTGCAACTTGGCAAACCGCTCATTTGCCTCTATCAACTCACGAATGGTGTCATAAAATCGACCGTCATCCCCCTCAACGGACATTTCCATCGGCGTGTCATCATCTAGCTCTTCGATGAACCTGTTTTTGAGTTTATTGTCTGTCATGACCAAGAACATTCTAGCGCGTCGGACTTCTAATCCGACGGTCGAGGGTTCGAATCCTTCCGGGCGTGCCATTTTCCCTTTAAGGGAGTGCTGAGAGTTTGCGGAGAACACTAGAAGCAGTGTTCATGGTCAAATTTTGGCTTAGCTCAATTAAAGTTCTTCAAAACCTTATAGGATATTTTCATATTATCAGCAGACAGAATTTCCATCTCCGCGCCCTTGTAACGAATAATATTCGAAACAGATAAGTCATATTCAACATCGTTGCTAAAAGCCCCTCGAACCATCCCCTGACTAAATTCTCGATAAGTAATCCTGACTTTGTCTCCGACTCTTCCGCTGTAGATGAGAGTTTGTTGGAAACCTCTATCATGGATTGGCGACTTTTTTTCTCGGGAATATCGCCCTTCATAATTAGCAGTACCCCCCAAAATGGTAACTACTTGAATAGGAGCACCGTCTTTCTTGCGAACCATCAATGCTTCTGGTGGTGGCGTGCACCCCAAATTAGGGCCAAGCACAAAGAGACTATTAGTGTATCATGTTAATGTGGTTTGAGTTAAAGAAACGCAGGGTATTACCTGCACTGGGTTAGAGGAGGGGTACCCCTCCTCTAA